>ERZ1292629.1147-Hain-H43-01um-R1-1147-length-27000-cov-6_pt1 | contig 27000 bp, 28 predicted proteins | sample MGYA00564399_ERZ1292629 | MGnify/ENA primary metagenome ERZ1292629 (study PRJEB36523, sample SAMEA6512636) | groundwater metagenome | collected 2019-01-08 | study: AquaDiva: Metagenomics assemblies of 32 groundwater samples
ATAGTTCTCGGTGATGAACGTAGTAATTTTTAGCCTAGACCGGGCAGCACAACTCGATGCCCTTCTTCGTTCATACAAGATGCACTGTGGGGACTGGGACAAGAACAACACAGTTGTGTTGGCTAAGTGTTCTGGCGGACCCATGCGAGAAGGTTACCAGAGAGTCATGGGTCTACACAACGATCCAAGTATCAAGTGGGTCTGGGAACCTGCACTTCCTTCGTCATTCAAGCAGTTCGTTCTGAGTTCTCTTGATCTAGATCATCACAAACTGACAATGTTCTTGGTCGATGACATTGTGTTCAAGGATGGTTTCTCAACCTCCGACCCAGAGTTCAACTTGCTCATGAGTGACCAACGAGTTCTGTGTTTGTCTCTCAGGCTGTGGAACGGAATCACGTACTGCTATCCAACAGACAGTTCAGTGACTCCACCGCTGGTTCAACCAAACGGTGTGTTCACATGGACAGGAAGCCAAGGGGACTGGGGCTATCCTATGTCACTTGATGGTCATGTGTTCAGGACAACACAAATAAAGTACCTGCTCTCTGCTATTGCATTTCATAATCCAAACACAATGGAAAGCAAGATGGCTGAATCGGCTTGGTGGTTTGCGCAGACACAGCCATCAATGGTATGTTATCCATACGGAAGCAAGCTGGTAAACATACCTGCAAACAGAGTCCAGAACACTTGTCTGAATCGAGTCGGAAACACAGCCACGACAGAACAACTGAACGAAGAGTTTCTAGCTGGAAAAAGACTCAACACAACTCGACTGATAAAGTATCCAAACAACGCTCCACACATGGAGTTGTCGTTGATGTGGGAACAAGCATGAACAAAAAAGTGTTGGTGACAGGGGTTTGTGGTTTCATCGGCAGTCATGTGGTTGAGGAACTGTCACAAGAAACATGTGTTGTTGGGGTTGATGACTTGTTTAGCGGCAAACGAGAGAACGTTCATCCAAATAACCTAGATGAATTTGTGGAGAGTGACTTTGCATCACCCAGCGTCTTGGACAGGGTAAGATCAGGCGAGTTTGAACAGGTCATTCATCTTGCAGCCAAGGCAAGTGTTCCCTGGAGCGTTCAGAATCCCATTGAGAGCCACAGAGAAAACTTGACAAAGACTCTGGATCTGCTGGAAGCCAGCAGACAAGGGAAAGTAAAGCGGTTTGTGTTTGCAAGTTCCAGTGCTGTGTATGGAAATGGTTCTGGGAAGTGGATACTCGCAAAGTCACAAGAACCTGTTCCGTTCAGAGAAACAGACAGGACACAGTGTTTATCTCCGTATGCACTCCAGAAGAAAACGGTCGAGGATTACGCAAGGCTGCTTGTCCAAGGGTTATCAGATGGCTTCGAGGTTGTCTGTCTTAGGTACTTCAACGTGTTTGGCCCAAGACAAAGCGTGTCAGGCCCATACGCGAACGTGATAGCATCCTGGTCCGACAGGATTGTTCATGGTCTTCCGTTAACCATCTATGGTGATGGACAGGCCACAAGAGACTATGTGTATGTTAAAGATGTAGCAAGAGCAACCGTCAAAGCGTTGACAGCGGAAAGAGGGTTGTCTGATTTTTCTGTGTTGAACGTGGGGTCCGGTAAGTCAACAAAGCTGGTTGAGATCCTGGGCATGTTCCAGGAGATTGTCGGAAGAGACAAACCACTAAAGTCAGACTTCCAGCCAGAACGTGCTGGAGACGCTAGAGCAACCTTGGCATACATGGACTATTCAGAGAAGGTTCTGGGATTCAAACCAGAGTCGGGAAACCTGAAAGAAAACATCAAGTCTACACTCGACTGGTACAGAACGAACTCATAACTAAGGGTTGTGTGTGCAACCCTTAGATCCATAGTCTTAACTGAAATAACACGAGTAGAAAAGGAAGAGGGGAAGAAAAGATCCTCTCCTTATCAACAATACCTCGATGCCCTGACTCGTTGGAGTAGAGATCCAAACGTCCTGGTTCACTTCTCGGATGTAAAAGGCAGGCTTGGTATCTTTCCTGCCTTTGGCTGGGAAACTCCAATGGGAGTCTATGGATTTGTTCTGGGGGACATGTCGGAGGACTTGGCAAAAGGGAATATTCCCTGGCTTGAACTGAAGAAGAGGAAGTACATCTATCTGTTTCGGTTCAAGAATCCAGAGCGATTGTTGGACTTGGTCAACATAAACGAAGTTGAGTTCTGGGATGTGTACGACAAGTTGAAGGGAATATTCGGGATCAAGGAGATTACCAAGGCTTGGGACAAGGTGAGTGAAGTTGCGTCAGATCGTGGGAAAGCGTTGTTTTATCTTACCAATGAGTTGACCGGAGAGAAAGAACTACTTGACAAGACGGAAAAGAAGACAGTTTCATATCCAAAATTTAGCAATGTAACAGCGTGGGGGAAGCTATTTCAGCAGTTAGGCTATGATGGAGTCATAGATCGTGGCTCCAAAATCATTCACAGGAACGAACCATTCCAGGGGTTTGCTGTTCACGGGGGAGTGATCGAGGTTGTTGAAGAACTACTAAATCCATTTTCAGAACACAACAAGTCTCTTGATGATCTGTCTGTGAGCAAGAACAACTTTCTGGCCAAGGCAAGTGATTTATTGTTCAAAGTCGTTGACAACCCAAGATTACCGGAGATTTTTGCGAAGATACTTGATCAGAGCGAGACAGAGGCGATCGTGAATGCTGTTTTTTACGAAGTAGATTTACAGAGGTTTGCGACTGAACCAAAGTCTGATGCCGAAACTAAAAAATTGGTTGGGAGACTCCGTGATCTATTGTTTGATTTTGAGTTTCTTGGAAAGTTGGGTCATGTCACAAAACATAAAATTTACTACAAATGGTTAGTTCCTAAGTGGCTTCTACTAGAAGGAATGTTAACCAGGAATGGTAAGGAGCAGTTTGGGAAGATGGCCAGGGCAATTCGAAAAGATCCGGTGTTCAGGAACTACTACTCAAGCATACTCGAAAAGATTGCAGAGGAACGAGGATGGCAAGAAGAATTCATTGGCTAACCTCTGTCGTGTTGACCGAGATATTTAACACGAAGAAAGTATAGATCAACACCAACCATGATGAGCAAACCATACCTCGAACTGTCACCATCTGATCCAGAAGCAGACGAGATTGCCGGAGACCTGTTTGAACTTACCAACAAAGCCTACGAAGGAGTTGGTGGCCACGGGATGGTCAGATCAGTTAGCGACCTGTACAAATACCAGAACTGGATCATAGCTGACACAGACGGAGATGGGAAGCCAAACGTAGCTGTGTTTGCAGCTAGAACAGCCAATGGATCAACAAAGATCAGCGTGTTTGCGTCTGATGGTTCTCCTGCCGCTAAGGGGAAGTTGATCTCAATGGTAAAGGAAATCCTGTCCCGGCCAGACTGGTGGGCCGAGATTCCATACGAGTTTGCTAGCTTTCTGCATAGCAGAGGGGTTCCCATGGTAGAGAGCGAAGAGACGGTGATGCTTCTTCTCGGAAGAAGGTTGCTTGGAGCTAACTTTGAGTGGCTAGGCGCTGAGCCCAAAGGGAAGAAACATGTCAGGGGAGCAGGGTACTATGTTAGATCATTCTTTGGTCACGAAGACATGAGAGCGATCATGGGAAATGTATCTTCTGGGCTTACTGACAAGATCAAGGCGTTCGTGACTGGAATGAAGACAGAAGCAAGAGTACGAAAGATCGTCGAAGACAGAAGCAAGAGTACGAAAGATCGTCAAAGAAGCACTGAAGAGAATGAGATGAACAAACTCCTAAAATCCATCATCTTAGCTGAAGTTACCAGAGTAGACGCGGAAGGACTACCTGAGTTACAGACCTACTCTACTCTGGACAACCTCAAGCAACTAGCAAACAAATATCACGGTGATCCAAACATGTTTGTTCACTTCTCTAATGTGGATGGAAAGTTGGGTCTATATCCAAAGAGTACATATGATACCCCGCTTGGGATTTATGGTTATCCACTAGAAGAAGAGAGTATCGTTGACCAACTGATTTCCAACAGACTTCCATTTGCCAAAGATAGGTTGTGGATCTATTTCTTCAGATTCAAGGACATGAGCAAGGTCTGGAAGATGACAGGAGAAGAAACACCAAAGGTCTTGGTGGACAAACTGGTATCTTTAACCCCAGAGGATCTGCTTGTTCAAGTTGTACGAGGCAAGCACCAAGAGCTGTATGGCACTGGTAGCTCATTACCGGAGGGCACGTTCGACCTTGGACTGGCCAACCGAAAGCTGTATGGCACCCCGTACAGTGAACCAAAGACTATGGAGGAAGTTGTTGGGTGGCTCCAAGAAAGCGAAAAACGATTCTGGTATGTGCTCAACGAACTTTCTGGTCTAAAATCAGTCCGGTGGTCGAAGTTGCTGTTGAGCCTTGGTCTTCACGGAGTCACAGATGTCAACGGTATAATCTACGAAGATGAGCCCATGCAAGGATTCGCACTCTCTAGCCAGTTCATAGACGTGGTTTATCAAGTCGCTAACCCATTTAGATCAAAGGGAAACATAAAACATGAACAAGACAAGAAACAAGAGTTAAAAACCTTGGTTCGTGGTCAAGAGGTGGTCAACAAGTATGTGAAAGAGATTCTAAGGACCAACGACCTAACTTCGGCTTCGCAAGCATTTCGTGCTTTGTCGGAGATAGAGTGGAAGGACCATGGATCATTTTATAAGATGTTAGATTTCATGTTTCGTAAGATAGCTCAACAACGTTTTGAACTGCTGCTTGTTGACCATGCTGATGATGGTTTGTACACTCACTGGTTGGCTAGTAAGAGAATGTATGACTTGGCCTTGAGTGATGATCGTATAGATCACGGTATTGTCGTGAACGTGATTCTTCACTGGGGCATGTTTGAAGTAAGGGGGGCAATACTGGGACTGATGGAAAGGAAGAAGCAAGGGCGATCTTTCTCTTCTCTAAAAGGTCTACAGGGACATGAAATAGACCGTATTTATCGGGAAGTGATAGATTCATCTGTTGGTAGGTTATTGTCAGTAGCACATACACCAGAAGAATACAAAGAACTAGCAGAGTGGTTGAAGAACCAAACATGAACACTCTCGTCAAGTCAATCATCCTATCTGAAATCACCAGAGCAGAAGCAGAAGGTCTGGGTGAAAGACTATCAGAGACAGATGAACTCAAAGCAGTGGTATCTAGGTACGTGGATGTTCCAATGACATTCGTGTCTATGGTTAATGTTAAGAACAAACTGGGGTTGGTTCCAAGGGGAGTCATAAAGTCTAACCAGGGGAGTTTCAACACGCCGCTTGGAATCTATGGTTATCCGCTGGGCGATTCTATCATCGTCAACCAACTACTTGGTAATGCACTACCATTCGGCAAAGATCGTAACTTTGCCGTGTTCTTCAAGTTCAAAGAACCAGACAAAGTTACGATCTTCAGCGACTGTCAACAGACGAGGAGTATGGGAAAGAGATAGTCGCTAAGCTCGACAAGCTGTTGGAACCTCCCAACACCACAGATACTCAGTTGAAAGTTTGGTTCCCTTACATCCTTGCCAATGAACCAGGAAAGCCTTGGTTCGGTAAACACTTCTTTTACTTGACTCACAAATTGGTTGGAAATAGTCCAAGCAAGTGGTCTATGTTGTTGCTGAAACTAGGATTGCATGGAGTCGTAGACCACGGTGAAGGCATCATCTTTCCCGCAGAGCCAAACCAAGGTTTTGCTTTGTCCAACAAATTCGTGGAGGTGTTGGACCAAGTTGATAACCCGTTCCGATCTGATAAGTCAACCGGGAAACAAGTTCGATCAGTGCAGTACGGGCAATTGGTTGCTTATATTAGGAAGTTGTCAACCACCGAGAAGAAACAGCAAGAAATGTACAAGTTGCTGGGGTCAAACAAAATATCTACGGCAAACAAAGAAGGCGTAGTTCTGGGGTTGTTTTCGGACGAGCAGGCCATTTTTACGATTCCCTTCATTGATCGAGTGTTGGGCGATCTTGACAAGGATGGTGATTCGTCAAATCCAGTGATGGCCCGATTGGCTAACGTGGCAGTAAGAAAGTTCCTACTCAAGTATAGAGATCATGACTATCCCAACTATTCCATCGACAATCCCATTGTCAAGATGATTCAGGGTTACAATCAGATTCACGCAAAGAGGATACTGGAAAAGTTAGACCGATTGTTTGTTCATTTTGTACTGGCAAATGACTCCGTGATACTGGAAAATTTAAGGTTGGTCAGAGACAACCCACAAACCAACCACATCGTTGAATTAACACTTCAACACCTAATTGAAGAACAAGGACTCGAAGGTGAAGCGCAAGAACTAAGAAGCCAGCTAGACCATGGATAACAAATAGTTATTCACGACATACAATGGTTAATCGTTGGCTAAGACAGATGGTTCTGTCAGAGATCACAAGGCACAGGAAAAAGACTCAGAAAGAGTTTCCAGACCAAGTTCGCAACGCATTCGATCTTGAATCAAACATTATTCAAAAGTACGGGAAACACTCCAGGAACATTCATCCACTCTCTGGCATCAAGGGAAGGTTCGGAATCAATCCAAGGTCTAGTTTTGATACTCCGATTGGGATCTACGGTTATCCGTTGGATAACCCAACCATAGTCGCGGGTCTGTTGTCTAACACGTTGCCGTTTGGCCAAGACCGACCTTGGATGTATGTGTTCAGGTTCAAAGACCCGAGCAAAGTGTTGAACTTGTCCAAACTAATTCCACAGAGTGTTGTTGATGCTTTGTTGAAGATAAAACCACTGGAGAGCATAAAAGGAGTGGTTAGACAAAAGATGATCCAGATTGGAGACTATGAGGATGTAATGAAGGAAGATATTCCAAGAAGACTTCAAGACCCGAGGCTGTTCTTCTATGTCACCAATGACTTGTCTAACTATCGACCTTCTGACTGGTCAGCGTTGTTAAGAAAGATTGGTCTCCACGGAGTTGTTGATTATGGGGTAGGAATCATCTATGACGCAGAGCCAATTCAGGGATTTGCCTTGTCAAAAGAGTACATAGAACTGCTTGATGAGATTCCAAACCCACACGCACCAAAACCAGACAAGACTCTTGTTCGTGGAAAGAAAGTAAGTAAACTGAAACGGGAAGCCACCTTCCAAGACTGGTTCAACAGACTTGTCAAACGTGTGTTTGAACCAGGATCAAGTGTGGCCAAACAACAATCTGTGTTGGCGGATGTGTTAGGCGAGATAGACAAAGTGGTGTTGGCCAACCCCAATGTGCCCAGCAGCTTGATCGGAAAGTTCCTGGAAAGAATATACTTCATAGATAACAGCCTGCTAGACCTCGAAGGTGTCTACAATAAAACAGATATTAAGAGTGCGTTCCAACATGAAGTTAGTGGGTGGTTTCATGACGGAGAAGTTTACCGAGCAGTTGTGGATGGAAGTATTGTTGGGTTAGAGAGGTTGTTGCGCACAAAGATCAATGACAATGCTCATTTAGCTACGATACGTGGAATGAAAGCTAGAAACAAGCAGTTTGGACCCGATGATCCAGTGACAAAAGAGATGCAACAGATGTTGAACAACAAGGTGTGGTGGTAATGAACGACATGGTATCTCTCTATGAGGTTACTAGATCGGAACTTGAAGGTATTCCTCAAGGCTCAGATCATGATGCCCTGGTGTCCATGGTTGATAGGCACGAAGGCGATCCAGGTGTGTTTGTTTCGTATCAAGATCCAGAACACATGGTTCTCGGGCTCAACACAAGAGCCAGCTACAGCACTCCACTTGGGATCTATGGCTATCCGGTGTCTGATGTCAATGTACGACAAAACATCCTAGACAACACCCTTCCATATGCAGGAGGTAGACCCTGGATCTACTTCTTCAGGTTTAAGGACATGAGCAAGGTGTGGAACTTGTCTATGGATAATCCGCAAAACACAGTCGAAAAACTGAAAAGAATCTTCCCAGAGGGCGATGTCGATGAGTTTGTTTACAATAAATCAACAGAGATTGGATCAGAGAGCGTAGACTCAAGAGTTGTGTTTTTTACAACTCACGAAATGGCCGGGAGAGGGAAACTTGTAGTTTGGTCCAAATTGTTGTTGAAACTGGGGTATCACGGGGTTGTTGACTATGGCCAGGGAATCATCTACGATGGTGAACCCATCCAGGGATTTGCTTTGTCAAGCAAGTTCATTGAGGTTGTAGGACAACTGCGAAACCCATTCCCAACAGATAGTGGGGAAGATTCAGAAAGGTTTTCCAACACACTTGATCGTATCCGCGAGAAAAGAGGGTTACCCAAAGCTCAAGAGGTGATTCTTCAGTTCTTGCGATCACCAAAGCAAAGTTTGACTGTCAAACAAAAGTGTCTATCATATGTAAGTTCTTCCTTCATCACATGGGATCTCCTCTGGAAGATCCTTGAGATTGACCCAGGGCTAGAACCACCGTGGCGGTCATTGGCTCTGAACCTCTCCTCTAAGTTTGCGCAGCGACCAGAGGAAGCCATAGATGAGGTAGTAGAAGTGGTCAAAAGACTAAAGCCATTTCCAGAACTTTTGGAATATGCTTACCGAATAGTGTTGGACGAGTTTCTATATCTCGAGTATGAGAATACACATGTCAGAATTCTGAAACAACTTTATTCCCACGAAACAACCATAGACTTAGCTGAACGTGCAATGGATGGACTGCGGAGATTGAGCACCCCAGCGGAATACGATCATCTTGCAAAACGACTAGAAGATCTTGGACTCAGATCGGGAGAGGAATAGATGGTGTTGTTGAGAGAAATTCTGGAACTGACAGAGATAACCAGATCAGAGGCTGAAGGGATTGCCAAGCCAACTGATCTGGACGTTCTCAAGTCTCTGATAGAAAAGTACAAGAACGACCCAAGTGTTTTTATCTCTTATCAGAAACCACGAGAAACAGACCAGATGGTTCTTGGGGTAAATGTAAATGCTAAATACGACACTCCTTTCGGTGTCTATGGTTATCCAGTTTCAGATGCTAGCATTCAGGAACAAGCACTGACCAACACACTTCCATATGCGGGAGATAGACCCTGGATATTCTTCTTCCGGTTCAAAGACATGAGCAAAGTATGGGATTTGTCCAAGGATAACCCAATAGCAGTGGCCAACAAACTCCAAACATTGTTGTGGCCAAAGGTGGATGCTATCCAAGTTGTTCGTGACAAGGCAAAAGAAATAGGCCGGAAATCAATAGACTCCAGAGTTGTGTTCTTCGCTAGTCACGAGTTGGCAGGAATGATCAATCCTGTTGGCTGGACAAAACTGTTGATAAAACTAGGGTATCACGGAGTTGTTGACTATGGAGAAGGAATAATTTTTGAGGCGGAGCCCACACAAGGAGTTGCCTTGTCCGGGCGGTTTATAGAGGGATTGGAACAGATAGGAAATCCGTTTGGACATAAAAATAGGCGTGGCATAGAGTTTCGGTTCTATGACGAACTAAAGAATCGTTTTCTTCGTGTGGACGGTGGCTTGTCCAAAGCTGAAGGCATTGTACTGAAGGTTTTAGCTTCTGACAAAGTTTCCAAGCACCAGAAGGAGGGACTGCTTTACGACTTTCCTGAGTGGCTGGTGACTTCATGGGAATTCCTAGAGAAGATGCTAGCAGCTTCTCTTGGCTTGGATAATTTTCAGGGTGTAAGAATACGGTACACGGAAAAAGCCCAAGCCTTGGCACGGAAGGCGGTAGAAAACCCAAGCGATAAGAAGGTTCTTGAAGAACTCTTATATGTCCTCAAGATATTCAGCGCAGACAACAAGCTTGACGCTGGAAAGACTGGTATTTTTAACGTCTTAGATGGGACAATTAGAAAATGGCGTAGAGAACCTGAGAAAACAAACAAATTGATGGGTTTCTTGTTTTCACATGAAGAGACCAAGAGCTGGGCAAAGTATTTTCTCAACGCTCTTTTACCCTATGTACTAGATAAACCAGATTATGAAGCACTCAAAACAAACCTTGAAAACCAAGGGTTTAATACGGCTGGTTAAAAGCAGCAACCGGGCGTGATTGACTGATCAGTCATGACACCGCATCATCACGTATCAGTCATTGTTCCAATTCATAACAATGAACGAACACTCAAGAGAGCCCTTGACTCTGTCCTTAACCAGACTTGGATAGCCAGAGACCCAGGGAATCACCTTGAAGTTGTCTGCATTCTGAACTGTTGCACCGATAACTCAAGACAAGTCATAGAGAAGTTGGATGACCAACTTTCGGAAACCGAAGATCTCCAGAGAGAGATTGTGGTGCACTCCTGTGAGACAAAGGGGATAGTGCCCGCACTGAACGTGGGATTAGAGGTGGCAACCAACAGTCTGATAGCAAGACAAGACGCAGATGACTTCTGGCATACAACCAAACTGGAGAAACAAATAGAGTTTCTGGACAACAACCCAGACATAGACATAGTCGGGACACAGATCCAGTTGGTAACTCCCGATACCTACCAACACTTGTCAGTCAGCCAGAATCCGACAGATCATGATTCAATAAAGAAAGCGTTGTTCTTGGGTTACAACCCCATTGCACATCCATCTGTGGTGTTCAAAAGGGACATTCTGTTAAAGACTGGGACATACAGTTCCCTGTTTCCCGTGGCAGAGGACTTGGACTTGTGGGCAAGAGCAATGTTGTGTGAATATAAGTTTGCTAACGTGGATGAGCCGTTGGTTGATTACACATCAACCGTGAATCCAAACTACAGACCCGGAGTTCCACAACTGATAGCATACCTTGCGAACATCCTAACAGCTACTCCCGAAAAATATGGTACAGGAGCAGTACGACCAGTATAATGAAAATAGCGCTGTGCCTGTCTGGACAACCCAGGGGAATTCCTCTGGGGCTTGACTTCCTGGATCGGTGTTTGATCAAGCCAAACAACATAGAAGATGTGTTCTTCCACGCTTGGCATGACGAGTTAAAGGCTGGACAACCATACAACTCTGCTCAACCAAACCAAGTGGGCAGAGTTGGACATGTGAAACCCAACACAACAGAAACGTTGGTTCAACGACTGAATCCCAAGAAGTACGTGGTTGAACCACAGAAAGAGTTCCCAGATCTTCGAGGTCTCAAGTCAGAACCATCAGCCAACCAAGAACTGCTTGGAAGCAACTTCTACTCAGTGTTCATGGCAAATGAACTCAAGAAGCAGTGGGAACAAGAACAAGGCTTTGTCTATGACATCGTTGTTCGCACAAGGTTTGACATGTTTTACTGTCAACCAGTCCAGATACGAGACTATACTGAGCCAGTAGAGCAAGGAAAAATTGTTGTTCGAAAGAAGTACCAGGACGATCAAGACAACTTTCACAGTCTCGACTTGCCAATGGTTGACGTGTTTGCGTTTGGAAACTCACGAGTGATGGATGTGTTTTCGTCTGTGTATCCAAACATGACCACACTAAACTCTAAGTTGTCTGTTCCGTTCGGGGAAAATTACCTGGGTCATCACGTTCGTGTAGACAACAACATCGAACTGTATAAAGCTCCATTTGAGTTCGAGATACTTCATCGAGTAGTGGACCTGTCAAAAATATGAGAACAGATTTTACACCAGACAATGTTGATCTCTGGATTGACAACTGGAAGAGAAAAGAAGTTGTAGGAAGTGTCATCACAAAGTCATGGCTGGAAACTTATCCATTTGAAACTGCCAACATCATTGTGAACCACAGTTCAGTAACCATGGAAGACTTCCCGGAAGAGATCCGGCATCGTGTCACTCTCTGGCCAAACGTCATGAGACACGACACTGCCCGAGGTCCCATCAACAGGAACATCAATCAAGCCTATGTTCATACATTCTTGTCAGGAAAGAAATACTGTGTTGTTGCTCACGATAGCTACTACGCAAAGCCTGGCTGGGAAATTCCGATTTTAACTTCCGACTATGATCTCTACATCGCCCCACAAGGTGAAGGGTGGCACCTTCAAACGTTGGATGGACTAAAGACCTTCGGGTGGTGGGATGAGCGTTACGCAACAATGGGTTGGCATGAAATCGACTACATAGCTCGGGCCTTCAGAAAGAGCTTTATTCTAAAGGAAGGCAAAGCGTCCATCGTAGATAAACATGGACTCTGGCCTGTGCAGTTTCCGTTTGTCAACAACAGAACCAGGGCAATGTACTACAACACAGTTGGTCTCGAAGACTACGTCCTAAGATTGCCAAAAGAAACGCATCCCCAAATCGGAACTAGGGCAACAGAAGAGTTCACAAAGAGAGCCGAAGAGTGGCATTTCAGAAAATGGACTCATCCATTTGACCATCACAACCTTGAACAACTGGAACGAAACGTCATGTACAACTTAACGAATGGACCACGAGAGTCTGAGATAGATTGGTATCCATGGTTAGACTTGGACTGCTTGAAGTCAGATAGGTCAGCTTACTAAAACCATGAAACTAGCAGTTTGCATGTCTGGGCATGTTCGTAACCTAGCGAGGAACATGCCCGTCTTGAAACAACTCATCCTAGATCCATATTCACCCGACATCTTCTTGCATCTCTGGGACACCTATGGCTGGAGAGCAGAGGGGAATGACATAGAAGCTGGTCATGGAACTTTCAAAGGTTTCGATCACTATTCCGGCAAGGTAAACCAAGCAGCGGTTGTCAACTGGTTGCAACCAAAAGCGTGCGTGTTTGAAAGTTATACAGACAAGGAACAAGAGTTTGTAACTCAAGCAGAACCATACAAGAAAAACTGTAAACACCCACTGGATAGGCCAGAGAACCTTGTGGGCATGGCTTACAAGGTGTGGAAATGCAATCAACTGAAACAGGATTACGAGCAACAGAACAACTTCACCTATGATTTGGTCATGAGAACCAGACCAGACATGCACTACTCTTCTGATCCATTTACTCCTCAAGTTCTAGCGATGGCGAACAGAGGAGTGTTGTTGACAGCCGAAGCTCACTCCTATGATGCAGCCAGCGATTTGTTTGCTATTGGTACCTCATCTGCCTTAGACACTTACTCCGATCTCTATTGTCATCTTGATGAGTTGAACAGCGAAGGTTGCAACATGAATCCACACCATGCCAGCAAAACATGGTTTGACAAGAAGTTTCCCAACGGTGGTTGGGTGAAATATCCATTCGCGATTGAACTGAACCGTTGTAGAAAAGCGTGCGAGGGAAAACTCTGGTGTCAAGACTGTGATCCAAGCAAGAAAATACTAAGTAACATCTTCTAAAACGCAATGAACAGATTTAGAGCAACTCAAGAACCAACAGACGTGTTTGGTCTGAAGTTTCGACCTACGATCAACCCGGCCAGTGATGCACAGGACTGGCTAGAGTATGGGTGGTTTGATGGCAAGCCAGTGAGCATGAACCACAAACACCAGAGAATAGTACACGAGTTCTCGGACAACGATAAGTCGGTGTTGTCGGGAGTCATAAACGAGTTGAAGAGTAACAACTCGTTTAACGCGGTTCTGGAGATAGGAGTGTTTAGGAGTGGCGAGTGGAGTTCAACCAAGGTAATCCTGGAGAACAAGCCGCTGTTGGCAAAATACATTGGAGTTGACTTGAACGAAGGCTGCTTGAGTCCTGTCAGGGACAGTGGACGAAACATCTTCTGTCTCTGTCAAAACTCAAGCAGCATCGACGAGATCATGTGGTTTGCGAACAACGTAGGAATTTCTGGTTTTGATCTTGTCTTGATTGACGGTAATCACTCCATCAACCAGGTGATGGATGACTGGAGATTTGCCAAACACCTAAACAAAGGTGGTTACGTGGTCTTTCATGACTTGAATTTTCACGCAGGACCCAGGTGTGTTTTTGAGGCAATAGATGAAACCTTGTTCGAAAAAAAGGACTGGCTCCCGGACGAAGAGTTTGACTGGGGAATTGGCACAGCCAAGAAACTTGTGTAAAAAATGACAAACGAAGAAGAACGCTGCTGGGCAACAAGGAACGCACACAACAAAGAAAGAGGACTGACGAGGGTCATCTCACATCGAGGTCATCTAGCTGGTCCTGATCCTGTGCTTGCAAACAATCCAAAGCATATCGAAGAAGTGCTATGGGAACATGAGTTTGACGCAGAAGTAGACGTGTGGAAAGTAGGAGATCAGTGGTGGCTGGGACATGTTGAGCCAATCAATCTGATCTCTGTTGACTGGCTGTACGAACAGGATGAATCAGACGGACTGTGGATTCACTGCAAGAACAGAGAAGCACTGATGGCTTTGTCAACAACAGGACTTCGTTTCTTCTGGCATGAAAATGATCAGTTTGCTTTAACGTCACAGGGGGACATCTGGAATCACGTACACAACAAACAAGAGATAAAGACATCTAGGTCCGTGATTTCCAGATTTGATGTTGAGCAGAAACTTAAATCACTAGATGCTTTCTGTGGTGGTATCTGCACGGACTATCCCATTGCACTGAGAGAACGACTGTATGTGGAACATTGTAATTCCAATAGTAGGGAGAGGGACGAGGACACGAGGGATGTCCGATGTCCCCAAGCCCCTGATTCCAGTTCTAGGGAAGACCGTCATAGAACATTGTGTAGAATCGCTAGGTCTATCTGGCCAGTTTGTCTTTGTGACAAGAAAGTTCAGTGAGTTTCCCAACTCAGACTCTCTTGATAGACAGCTAGAGGAGATTCTTCGAAAGCTACAACCATCGTGTAAGATCATCAACGTTGACTATGTGACAGAGGGTGCCGCTTCTTCGGTTCTGTTGGCCACAGACCTGATTGACAACAACAGTCCACTCGTGGTTACAAACTGTGACCAACGGGTGAACTGGGATGCGACCAAGTTTGTGTTTCATGTTGGAAGCACTGACTGTGACGGGTGTGTTACCACCTACCCACATCCAGGCATCATCCTTAACCAGAAAAGTCCTTATAGTTTTGTTGAGTTAAACGAGCAAGGGCTTGCTGTGAGATTCGAAGAGAAGTTTGCGATTAGTCCTTCAGCGTTGAATGGAATCCACTACTGGAAACATGGTTCGTCATTTGTGAGTTCGGCTAGAGCCATGGTTGAAGCCAACGACCGCGTAAACAACGAGTTCTATGTCTCACGGTCATTCAACTGGCTGCTGAAAGACACAAGCAAGACCGTAACAGCATTCCCAATGCTGAAACACGAGTTTCATGCGCTAGGAAACCCAGAAGAGATAAGGAGCTACAGTGAAACTGCACAACTTGGCTGACATGAAAGCAGGATGGTTTATCGGTGATTTTGAACCATCAGTGCTAAGAACCAGAGAGTTTGAGGTTGGAGTGAAGTCTCATCCGAAACAGTCCAAGTGGGATGTCCACTATCACAAACAAGCCACAGAAATAACACTGTTGGTTTCTGGCAAGATGAAGATTGCAGATCAAGTGATAGAATCTGGTCAGGTGTTTGTCTTAGAGCCATACGAGGTGGCTGATCCCGTCTTTCTTGAGGACTGTTTGGTGGTTGTAGTAAAAACGCCCTCTGTAGTTCAAGACAAATATATTTTTGCTGTCAACAATGAAGTCGATGATGACAACGACCGTTAGAGTTTTCAGGGAATCGCTGGACAATCCAGAGGATTACTTTGTCGTGGACTACTATCTTGAGTCCACGACAACCCTCAGAGACGCAGCATGGAGTTTGGCAATAGGTCAAAGTGTAGGCAACCCCAACGTCAGAAGTGCCTGGGAAACGGACGAGTTGCTCAGAGATCACTCTTGCTTGGTGTTGGCTAATGAACGAGATCTGAAAACAGTAAAGGCAGGAAGAGTCAAGATAGCATTTCCGGTCAAAAACATTGACTTTGGAACAGATGGTATCTCTCACTTCCTGTGCATGATCATGGGAGGACAACTGGACATAGACATTGTGTCTAAGTGTCAGGTGAAAGAAGTAGAGTTTCCCGAGGATGTGAAACAACAGTTCTTGGGTCCCAAGTACGGGATAAAAGGTATCAGGAAGTTTACCAAGGTATACGATCGTCCCCTCGTGGGGGGAATCATCAAACCAAAAACTGGAGTTTCACCAGAAACAATCTTGGAGATGACCAAGCAACTTGTCGATGGGGGAGCAAACTTCATCAATGAAGATGAAATACTATCTAACCCGCTGTTCTGTCCACTCGGGAAACGAGTGCATCTCATAGCAAACTATCTTGCTGGCAAGAATGTAGTTTATGCCTTTGCCATCAATGCAGATCACAGGTTTGTTCTCGACTCAGCCCAGTTCGTCGCAGACCATGGTGGCAACGCAGTTCATGTCAACTTCTGGGCTGGACTTGGTGTATACAAATCTATTCGTGAACTCAATCTTCCGTTGTTTATTCACTTCCAGAAAAGTGGTGACAGAATTTTCACCAACCCATCTCACGACTATCACATTGACTGGAAAGTGGTGTGTATGCTGGCTTCCATGATGGGGGTAGATTTCATCCACGCAGGAATGTGGGGGGGATACAAGAACGACAACGAAGAAGAGTTGATGAAAGTGTTGAGCACTCTGCGTTCTGGAGGAACTATGCCAGCACTTAGTTGTGGACTACACCCTGGTCTGGTAGACGTTCTAACGAGGAAGTTCGGAGTTGACTTTCTGGCGAATGCTGGCGGAGCTATCCATGGGCATCCAATGGGGTCTGAGGCTGGGGTTAAAGCCATGGTGCAGGCTACAAAGGGACAAACAGAGGCTCTTGAATACAAGACAGCGATAAACAAGTGGGGTCTTGTTCATGGCTAACAAAGTAGCATTGATTCTCACGGGTCACTACCGATCATTCGACAGCACATACCCAATCTGGAAAGAAAAGGTCATAGACAAGTATCATCCAGACGTGTACATGCACATCTGGAGAAACATAGGCAACAGATTAGATGTCTCACCAAGTGATCCATCACCTCCCGGGGGTGCTCTTGCGAACGCTAGGTTTAGCTCCGACTTGGTTTCAGAAGCTAAGATCAAGAATGACTATGGAATCAACAATCTTGTCATTGAAGACTACTTCACGGTAGAAGCAACAGAAAAGTTTCGGGAAAGAACCGAACCAATCAAAGAAGAGTTCATCAGTCGTGGCCTTGGAGACAGAAGAATGATCTGGTTTCCGTCTCAGTATTACAAACGACTCAAGGGAGTTGAGTGGGCAATGTCTCAAGGACAGTACGACCTGATCATGCTGTCCAGGCCCGACTTTCTCCCAGATCAGTTCGGCAAGTTAAAACAACCACTGACTGAGTTGAACTCATCCAGAGTCTACGCAACACTCTATTCTTCTCAGGAAGGCTATCACGACTATTACTTGATAGCGAGTCCAGTAAAGCTACTAGAAATTTGTAACATCTATCACAGTCTTGAGTATTTGTTTAACTGGGCGAAAGCAAACGGACTTAGCAGAATGAGTTGCGGACACAGCTTGCTGACTCACTATCTGGAACACATTCAATGTGATGTTATACAGATTCCATTGTTGGGACACATTCTTCGAGAGAGATGATATGAGAACGGGACTGTTGAGTATAGACAACGAAGAACTGATTGACCAGCTTTTCCCAAAGTACAGCATGGTTGTTCCCAGTTCTATGCAGATTACGATACAGGCTGCGGAAGCATACTACAAAAATCGTGGGGGCAAAGGTGATGACGATGAAGGAGTCGTGGTTGAATGTGGAGTGTGGCGTGGCGGTATGTCCGTGTTGCTGGCCAAACTGTTTCCCACAAAAAGTCTGTACCTCTGTGATTCTTTCGTGGGTTTCGAACCCATTGGCGCTTCCCCATATTCGCTACCTCTAGCCAAGAACCCAGAAGGTCCCGCTGCCGGAGGCGAAAGACACTATCCTGAAAAACCACTGGTATGGCAGGGCGAGCAAGCTTCCTGGAGGGTTTCAAAAGAACAGGTCGAACAAAATCTTGCAGATTTTGGTTTGGTTCCTGAATTGCATGGGATAAAGTTTGTTCCTGGATTCATCAGAGACAGTTTGCCTCCCATTCTAGGCGAGCTAGACAAGATTTCTTGTCTCAGGATTGATGTTGATGCATATGCGGCAACGTATGAATGCTTGAAGATGTTGTACGACAAGGTAGAAGATGGTGGGATCATCATATTCGATGACTACAAAGAAGTTGAAGAGGCAACAAGTGCAATCCATGCCTTCGAGACAGAGAGAGCACTGCACTTCGATTTTTTACCTGATCGTTGTCTAGGCTGTTATATTGTAAAGAAAGACAAAAGAGAAGCATGTTAAGGGACATCATTCTAAACGATGTGAGAGTTGGCAAGCCAGTCATCATAGTGGATGACTCCAACCGAGAGGACGAAGGTGACTTGGTGCTAGCGGCAGAGAGGGTAGACAGATGGAATCTGTCTTTCTGCATGTTGCACGCAAGAGGGCTGATGTGTATCCCGTGTACAAGAGAAAGGTTAGAACGACTGCAAGTTCCAATGATGCCATCCAACAACCTTGATCCACTCCAGACACCTTTCTCGGTCTCTGTAGATGCAGTCGAAGGAACAACCACAGGAATGTCAGTGTTCGACAGGCTGAAGACTATAGCAGTGATGGTAGATGATCACTCTATCCCGAATCAGTTATCTTATCCTGGTCACATGTTTCCACTGAGGGCCAGGGATGGCCTACTGAAAGAAAGACAGGGACACACCGAGTCTTCTGTGGAACTTGTAAAACTGGTCGGGTTCAAGCCTGTTGCAGTGATCATAGAGCTGATGAACTCGGACGGGACGATGATGAGAGGATCTCAACTACAGGACTTCGCTAGCATGTACAACATCAACATTGTTGCTATCCAAGAGATTCATGATGCAGTGTATGGAGTATAGTGGTAACAGGGCTGGAGGAATCTGTGCAATTTGTAGCAAGAGCATACAACAACTTGGTGCTCAACCAACACAAGGGAACCATCACCAAGACTAGCAAGGTAGCTAAACTTGCGGACGAGATAAACTACTATCAAGAGTTGCCAGAAGAGGTCAAACACCTGTTCCCAAGAGTGGTTGACTCTACCATAGACCATGTTAATTCCAACTATGAACTGACAATGGAGTATTATCCATTCCCAAACGTTGGTCAGATGTTGTGCACAGAGACTTCGATGGTTCGGTGGGACAATTTTCTTTCCAGTCTTGGACACGCTATCTCATTGTTGAACAAACAAAAAGAGAATGATCTGAATGACAATTTACGCAAAGCGTGGCGCAAGGCAATGTATGTGGAAAAAACAGAGAGGGAGTACGACAACCTTAGAACCAAGTTTCCTTTCTTTCAAAAGCTGTGCAATCAAACAACATTGTCTATCAACGGGAAGTTGTGCACAAACTTTGATGGACTATGGAGCCAACTCAGAAAGTTCATAGCAGACAACTATTGTACTCGTGATAAGTTCACGGTCATTCATGGTGACATGTGCTTTGCAAACATTCTCTGTGGATTTGACCAAGAGGACAACGCTACGATCAAGTTCGTCGATCCCAGAGGATCGTTTGGGGGCTGCGGGACAGTCGGAGATGTCTACTATGATCTTGCTAAACTAAGACACTCTGTGCACGGAAACTATGAGTTGATCATCAATGATCAGTTCAAACTTTCTGTTTCTTCGTCTTTAACTGATGTTTCATTCGTGTTCAACCCGCTTCTTGCTACTGACCTTCTCTCCTTGTTTAATCAAAGACTGTTCAGCAACTATGATGAGTTGAAGATAAAGATGCTGGAAGGTCTTATCTTCATCAGCATGTGCGCAAGGCACTATGACTCAGAGGCAAGACAGATAGTGATGTACTGTACAGGAGTACAACTGTTGAACAAGTGTCTGGAAGAGATCAATGAATGACAGAAAAAGAATAGCGGTAGATCTTGACGGAACGATATGCGAGACCAAGAGACCAGACCAGAACTACTCTGAGGTTCTTCCTCTTCCTGGTGCAGTGGAATCTCTACAACAACTAAAAGCTAGTGGGTTCTATATTGTTGTTTACACAGCTAGGAACATGAGAACATGCAACAACAACCTCGGGGCAATCACGAAGAACCAAGCCGGGATTGTCACCAACTGGCTTGAGAGGTACAGCGTTCCGTATGACGAACTGTTGTTCGGAAAACCATGGGTTGACTGGTACATTGATGACAAAGCAATCAAGTTTGTTTCTTGGGAACAGGCGAAGAAGGAACTAGGAGTGACAGATGTTTGATTTTTTTCTTGACACTGCGGACGTTGACTATCTCGACAAGACGTGGGAGAGGTTGTACAAAGGCACACCACAGGCATGTTTGCTGCGTGGTGTAACCACCAATCCTAATGCTTTTGACAAGGAGGGAATGAAAACTCTTCGGGAGTGGAAGGAGAGAACCAGGGAACTTTCCAGGTGGGTAACGAAGGTTCGTGAGGGAGGCTGGGGTGGAGTTGTATATGTTCAACTTCCATCTGACAACTTTAGCCTAGATGAAACTCTGAGATGGGGGGAAGAAATCAGAGGTTGGGGAGCTGATGAGGGTACAAGGGTTGGCCTCAAGATTCCACCATACAAGCGTTACCTTGACATGATTCCGAAGCTAAGATCCGAAGTATATGGCCTGGACATTAACGTGACTGGAGTCTCAGACTGTGCAACTGTCTTGTTCTGTGCCCTGAGTCAACGTGTTGACTTTGTTAGCATGATTCCCGGAAGAATGGAAGAGGTTGGTATAGATGCCATACTTCAAGTTGCTTATGCAAGCATGGCCATGACACAAAGCATCCCTGGGTGGGAGATCATCACTGGAAGCATGAGAACCTTGTATGGACTTCGGTGGTGTGTAAACTACAACACAGTTCCAACCATTGGGAAGAGGGTACTAGACCAAATCAACGAAGAGAACAGAGAAGAAGTGTTCAGTTGGGAACCGAAGTTAGATTCAGTCTATGGACTAGTTTTTTCTCCAGTCATTGGACCTGAATCAAAAACTCTATCCGAAGAGTTCTTCAGACAGATGAACAAGTTGGGGGAAGCGGTAGCAACAGAGTTCCGAGCACTACCTCCGAAAGAGTTTCCCGGTCTTCCTGTCGCATCACTGGAAGAAGCAGGAAAAGACAGGTGGGTTGTCTGTGTTGGCGAAGAAGGCTATCAGGTGTCAAGTGACCTTGACCTCGAAACAGCAGAACTTGTCAAGGGAATTCTTGATGGGTGGCTTGTTGATGCCGTGAAGAAACACCAGCATTGTTGACACACATTTCGTAACAAAAGCATCACTATCCATCATGAAGGGCAGATATGAAGTATAAGATTTTAGCCTTGTGCGATCATCCATTAACAACATAGTGGATGCAAAATTGGGTGAATTGCTGGAAACTCGCAACCAAGATTGTTTGTACCACAACATAACTGGAAACAGCAAGTGTGAAGGTTCAAGAAACAGACAATCAAGCGACAATCAGCAGCCAAGCTCCTGTCTGGAAACAGTGGAGAAGGTTCAGAGACTACGGTCAGCCTAAACGAAAGCATGGCAATGCTCCGCCAGCGCCCAACCTCTCATTAGTTGAGAGTGATGATATAGTCCGACTTGAAGAAGTGTATGTGCATCTGGTGTTGGAATCCAGGCTCGATTCTTGATTGATGGTTTGATCAAGACAGGGAAGTACAGCTTTAGAGTGTTTGGTGGAGCAATCAAACATGAGAACTACAACCCAATATCAGTCAACCCAGATTTCTTGATCATGCCCGTCGATGGCTTCGGGTCCAGGGAGTTGATCAGGCAAGCGCTGTTGACAGAGAGACCGGATGCCTTGTTCATCTTCACAGACCCTCGGCAATTTGTCTGGTTGTTCGAGATTGAAGATGAAATCAAGCAAATCTGTCCTATTGTCTACTGGCACGTATGGGATAACGATCCATATCCATCCTTCAACAAGCCATTCTATGACAGCACGGAACTGATCAACTGCATCTCATGGAAGACTTATGAACTCATAAAACCACACTATGAACATGTACCTGGCAAGGTAAACTACATCCCACACGCTTTCCCCAAAACAGTCTATTATCCACTGCCAAAGCAACAGATAAAGGAACTGAGACAGAACAACTTCAAGGAAAGGGCAGACTGGTTCATGGCGTTGTGGGTGAACAGAAATGCCACAAGGAAGATGCCGGGAGACGTTCTTGAGTGCTGGAAGATGTTCTTGGATGAACTCTGGAAACAGGAAGGACACAGGAACGCTCTTCTTGTCATGCACACAGACCCAACGGACAGTGAAGGTCCCAACCTGTTTGCAGTGAGCGAGATGTTGGGTCTCGGTGGTCACGTTTACTTCAGTCCACAAAAAGTAGAGTTTTCGGAGATGAACGTCCTTCACAACATGGTGGATTGCTCGGTAAACATTGCCAAGAATGAAGGTTTCGGACTCGTTTGCGTTGCAACTCTACAGGTGGGCAAACCTGTAGTTGCCCTCAAAACTGGTGGAATGACAGAACAGGTTGTTGACTCCAGAGATGGAGTAACTGAATATGGGGTCGCGATAGAGCCAGCAACTCGTGTTCTTGTGGGTTCGCAATGCGTTCCTTTTATTTACGAGGATCTCGCAGACAAGAAAGCAGTCTCAGAGGCTTTCATGAAGATATACAAGATGCCAATGGAAGAACGAGAGTTGCTGGGACAGAGAGCTATGGAATACGTAGATTACAAGTTCAACTATGAACGAATGGTCAAGGATTGGGATGTAACAATGGAGAAGACGATCACAGACTGGACAAAGGCTAAGCCAGCACAATGGGAACTCGTGAAACTGGGAGGAGTATAAGTTCCATGAAAACAGTTCTACTAAAAGCACCTTTGTTGACAAAGTCTGGTTATGGTGTCCACTCAAGGCAGGTTGCCAGGTGGTTGTTCTCGCTCTCTGATGAACTTGACATCACCTGCGAACTGCTGAACTGGGGGATGACTCCATGGATCACAGACACCAAGGCACACGATGGATTAGTTGGTAGGATAGTTCAGACTTGTGGCAACACGAAGCCTTTCTATGACGTTGCCATCTCTCTCCAACTCCCCAACGAGTGGAACCCGTTTCTTGCTGCTTGTAACATAGGGATAACCGCTGGAGTTGAGACGGACTTGTGTAATCCTGAGTGGGTGAACTGCGTCAATAGAATGCAGAGAGTGGTTGTCCCATCTGAGTTTGCCAGGCAGGCATTTATTACTAATCCACAGGTGAAGTGCAACACGCAGATAGATGTCATCCCAGAAGCTTTCATGGACGAAGCTAGGCTGGAGAACTTGTCCAGTATAAAACCACCAAACCTAGAACTGTCTACTGACTTCAACTTCCTTGTGGTTGGACAGATCACGGGCAACAACCCAGACAACGACAGGAAAAACCTGTTTTATGCAGTCAAGTGGCTGACGGAGGTGTTTTCTGGGAGAGAAGATGTCGGGGTTGTTGTCAAAACCAACATGGCCAGACAGACTCACATAGACAGAACAGTGGTCACTAACCTGTTCAACAGAATTCTCGGTGAAGTAAAAGCAAACTCAGTTGGGCCAAAGGTCTATCTCCTGCATGGAGAGATGACAGAACAAGAGATGGTTGGACTCTATACTCATCCCAAGATCAAAGCGTTGCTTTCGCTTCACCATGGAGAGGGTTTCGGTTTATCTCTTCTCGAAGCATCAGCGTGCGGGTTGCCAGTCATCGCTACTGACTGGAGCGCTCCGACAGAGTTCCTTGGACTAGGAAAGTACATCAAAGTAGAGAACACGGTTGCTCCTGTTCATCCATCTCGTGTGGACAACTCAATCTTCATGCCCACAGCCAAGTGGGCTGTGCCCAACGAAGCGGATGCGAAGAAGAAACTTGCCAAGTTCTATGACTCTCCCCATCTACCAAAGCAGTGGGCCAAGGAACTTCAAGGAAAGATACAGGAACAGTACAACCAGGACATGATCAACAAGACCTTCACTGAAAAACTTGGTAAACTATTAACAGCATGATTTGGTTCTTGTCAGTTGTCATTGCCTTGTTGCTGGCTCTGCTGGGTGTGTGTGGGTTCTATCTGTGGAGGTTCATCGGCTACATCATGATCATTGAAGATGACCTTGGTGAAGCAGTCGAAGTACACAACAGAACAGTAGAAACATTTGAGCAACTGTTGAACATGCGGTTGTTTTTCGACAGTCCCGAGGTAAAGCGGGCTGTTCAAGACATCTTGGACGATGTCAAGGTGTGCAAGTTAGCAACACAGAAAGTAGCAGATAATTTCACAAGACTGTCGAAGAACAAATATGTAATTCTAATCGAAGAAAGCACCACTAACAGTGATAATAACAGGTCGAAAGAAGATTTCTCGTCGTAAGCCGGGTGATACATCCCCAAGAAAAAACTATTTCGACGAAAACACACAAGCAGCAATCGTCAAGTTTCAACTCGAAGAACAACAGTCTGGCCGTGACACAATATACACACAGGAGATAAGCCCAGCCTTCAACACACTGGTAGAGAACTTGATCAACGTCTACAAGTTCCAGGTCGTGCACGAGACAAAGGAAGACTTGAGAAACGAGTGTGTTGAGTTTCTGTTTACAGTCATTCGGAAATATGACCCAACCAGGGCATCCAAAGCATTCAGCTATTTCAACGTTGTAGCCAAGAACTGGCTCACTATTCGTAGTAAGCAAAACGCTAGGGCTATTCAGTCTTTTATTTCCATTGACAACAAAGAGACATTCTCTACTCACGAACTAGAGATAATCGAAAACTATCGTGTCATTCCATCCTGTGATGAGGTTGTCACACACGATGAGTTCAAGAACAACTTCAAGGATCTCTTGGGGCTTCTAAAGGAACAAACCAAGACAGACAACGAGTCTGTGTGTGTTGAAGCGATAACTGTACTGTTGGAGTCTGTGGAGGACATTGATCTCATCAACAAGAGAGCAGTGATGGCTTACATGCGAGAGATAACCAAACTATCTTCCAAACAACTTTCCGTGGTGTTGTCGGGACTCAAGAAGAGTTATCGAGAGATACGGAAGACCAGCGGCATAGAACTTTAACAATTTTGTACTTACGTTCATGAATCTTCCCGAAAAAGACTTCGAGCCAACAAGAACCTATGAACTTGAAGATGATGTACAAAAACACATCAAAGAGTTTGGTGAACTGCTTTCATCCATCAAATCAGCAGACAACAGGCTGAAGATTTTATGGCAACAGATTTATGACAACGCAGTAACGGACAGGAAAAACTCGTACTGTGCTTTCGCTGATCTTTACATGTACGTTCACTCCAATGCAGACATGCACGCAATCCACGGACTGACACTTTCCAAGTATCTGGAGCGGATGGAGAAGTCCAACGCCCAACTTTTGAAACTAGTTGAGTTGATTGATAAAGCAGCACAAGCAGATGACGAAGCAGGTTATCCAAGTTCTTCCTCCCTGTTTGAACTGATGGAACAGAACAAAACCAAGTGACCGGCAACGGAATCAATGTATCCAGGAGAGTGATAGGAGGGCCAGGAAGCAACTGGATTGGCGATACACATCAACAGTCCATCACACAAGGTAGTCCTCCCACACTGTTTCGGGCAGTTGTGGTTGAGGTGTTCTTTGATCCCGAAACCTTAACTGACCAAGAAAAAAGAGACCTAAGAGCTACGGTCGGTAACCCAGAACTTGTTGACATCATGCCACCCAACACTGTTTTAGTCAGGGTGGTGTCAAACGGGCAAGACCTTTCTAACTCAGTTCCATCCCTAGTTTTTCCGCTGTTTTCTTCTCACTTACAACTCCCTGTTTCTCCTGGAGAACAGGTGTTTGTTATCTACGATGACTATGCCCACCAGGACACTACACTGGGAAGATGGATTTCAAGAATACACGAAGGAAGTCCTGTCGAAGACTGCAACTACACACATGCAGATCGTAGGTTTGACCCTACGTTGTCTCTTGAAACACAGCGTACATCTACTCGACCGTCTTCGACTGGCTTTGTCCCGTTCTTCCCAAACGGTGGTGGAACACCAGATACCATCACCCTAAGACCACCGACGGGTAGTGCAAATCCATATGATGCCATTGTGGGATCGGCTAATGCTTCCAAGGTTACAACGCCCGAGCCAGTTCCAAGATGGAAGAAAAGGCCCCAAGAATTAGTGATTCAGGGAGCCAACAACTCTTTGATCATGCTCGGCGAAGACAGGACTGGTCCTGCGACAAGGGTCACGGGCAGTGCACAGTTGGATAGGGTCGGGTACTCGGGAACTGTTGATGTGGTTTGTGGCAGGGGGAGAGGCATGATCCCATACGACCAGTCTCGTGAACCAACAGCCGATGAAAAAACCAGAACATCTCCTCTTGTTGTCAGAAATTCCAGGAGAAAACTGGAAACCGACAAGATGCCATCTAGGAGAGACAGACGGAGAAACAGGAACGAAGGAAACCCAGATTTTAGACGAGATGCGGCTAGGTTGTATGTTTCTATGAACACAGCCGGGGATCGAAACTTCCGAACTCAGCATTCTACTAATCCCGAGCATGGGTTCGAGTATCCAGCTGATACAGTCAGACCTGTGCAACCAAGAGAAGCCGAAGGTGGAGCTGGCAACTCTTATGTTGTTGCCAAAGCAGATCACGTCAGGATTGTTGGAAGAAAAGAAACCAATCCAGAGATCAAAGGTTCTGTTCTCTTGTTGAGAGAAGGAACCAAAGACCAAGACCTGGCTTACCTTTATCTCGAAGAAGGGAAAGCACAGATAGAAGCCAAGGAGATATATCTTGGCAATGCTACACGAAAGAACGAGCCATATATCAAGTGGTCTGTGTATGACCAACACATAACTGAACTGAAGAATCAGATCAAGGCTCTTGCAGACCAAGTTCAAAGAATAACTGAGAGTTATGACACATCCTTCAGAGCTTCTGTGGCAGTTCCATTCTATGGGGTTGGCTCTTTGATGGCTATAGGGCCTCCGGTTAGAACAGAGACTACCAGCACGGTTCAGTCAGTGAAAACAGCG
>ERZ1292629.1151-Hain-H43-01um-R1-1151-length-26952-cov-31_pt1 | contig 26952 bp, 25 predicted proteins | sample MGYA00564399_ERZ1292629 | MGnify/ENA primary metagenome ERZ1292629 (study PRJEB36523, sample SAMEA6512636) | groundwater metagenome | collected 2019-01-08 | study: AquaDiva: Metagenomics assemblies of 32 groundwater samples
CATTAAGTAACAACAAAAGAAATATTCTTATCCTTCTCATCTGCATTGTATTTTCCTTCGCGACCCATGTTGGAAATATAATGAACGGTTATTTTGTGACGGATGATTTCACCATCATAAATTTAAATCATTCTGAGTCTTTTCCCAAGGCTGTTCTCACACCATATGGGAATGACCACGTGCTTCCTCTCTTCAGGACAGAGATGAAAGTGATAGACACGGTCTTTGGTCAAAACGCTCTTCCGTTCAATGCATTTATTTTTATTCTCTTCGCACTCACGCCATTTTTCGTATACCTCACGTTCAGGAGACTGGGCATAGGCATGCTGTCATTCTTAATGTTTCTGACTCTGTATAGCGGAGCTACCAGTTGGGCGGATATGCTAACCGGTTACTACACAATGACCTTGTATCTGCAGATATTATTCTTTTTCTCCATGGCTATATGGACATATATAACATGGAATCAACTAAAGGAACGCAAATACCTCATCTTACTTGGCGCTTCAGTAGCTCTTGCTCTAGCTATAGACATATCTGGGATATGGGTTATTCCTTCGATTCTCTTATTTATAGCAATCATCGGATGGATTCAAAGCAAGACCAGTATGCTGAACGCCCTTGCCTTCTTAAAAGAAAATAAACATCCTCTTATTATTGTAGTTTCTGTCAGCGTATTCTTTGTGGCATTTTGGGCATTCTCGTTCACCGTCATACAGCCGGATACCTTTTTGTCTACTCTAAACAGTGAGGATATCAACAAAATATCATCCGCCCAAAAATCCGAAACCTGGAAACTTATCCCTTTAACAGAAAATTTTGTGTCTTTTTTCAGCTCCGGCGTTTCTCTCCCTATAGTTGCACCAAGCGTCGTTAAAATACTTACTCATCCATCTATTAGGGATACGTTTGATTCGATTTGGCCGATTTTTGAGCTAATTATTTTCGTTATAAACATATTGTTCTTTCAATTCGTCTTTAAACACTCTGCACGCAAAGAAAAGGGACTCATTTTATGGCTTCTGGGCGGAATGATTCTCACAATAGTTATGGTTATTCTCGCTCGCCCTAACCACAATCCTATTCCAGATTTCGACTATCGCTATGCGGGGGCGCCATTCTTTTTCTATGCGATATTTCTTGCCATATCAGCTTCTATCTTACTCAAATCAAAAAAGGAATACTCTATAAAACTTTTGATTTCGCTGATGGTCATATTTTTAGCAACTCAACAAGCCTTCAGCTTTCATGCTCTTCGGCTCAAAGTGGAGGCAGAACAAAGAACCGCGGCAGTTGTTCAATTAAAAAACAGCCTGCTCACTGAACTCGTCGTATTAAAGACATACGAAAAAAATTCAACGCTTCTAATCCCGAATCTTTTGGGCGGACATATATTTCAGACAATGTCCGGGATCTCGCTTGCTGATTACGTCACTTTCTTCAACCCAAAAATGCCGATACGGTTTATTAGAAATAATGCTATTCCTTCTGACCCCGCCTCAAACATAACCGTCATTGTGCCAAGCTTGCGCGCTTCAACGAGCCCAGAGTTCAAAGATGCTCTTATGGAACAGGGGGTCATACGTTCATACTACATTTCGCCTGCACTGATGAGTTATAGCACTATAGATAAGACTGCCAGTTCCATAGTACAATTGACTACAAAAGGAAACGGAGACGTCCTAATACAGCGAGTAGGATTTGACCCAGAAAAAAAGCACGTAGTCGGACTCACTCTCTCCACCGATGACACTCCGGGGAATCTTGAACTTTCATTCTTTTTTAAGAACGACTTCAACGCCGATGGAACAATGGGAAACATACGGATAGACGATTACACATTCTACAGAATGAAAGACGGAAGGCGCATATACACCATCGAGACTGACCTCCTACAGATATACGCTTACGCACTTTCAGATAAAATATCCGACCTCACATTGTATATACCAGAAACAAAAAACCCTTTGCTAATCGAAACGTACTTTAGATAGTCTCTTACTTCTTCAAAACTGTCAGTACAGAAACTCCGAAAGGAAAATCAATGTTCTTGAGAAGTTTTCTTTCAGCATTAAATATTGAGAAGAAAAACTTATTCAAGAATGGACTATTGATATCAAAGTCCGATTCTCTGCCCTTTATACCGAACAGTTTACTTATCAAGCGAACGCCGAAAATTGGCAGAAATAGGAATGTGTTGAAATAAGAAGACCTAAGTACCTCAAGCGAGGTAGATTCACCAACCTTCTTTAGCAAAGAATTCATCGTATAACGACGGTAATGATGAGCTACTTCATCCTGTACACCCCATAGGAACATGTAAGCAGGGACCATAATTATCGCCACTCCTCCAGGCTTCAGCACACGCCTTATCTCGTCGAGCGCCCATTTCTCATCCTCGAGATGCTCGAGTACATCGAGAACGAATACAGTATCAAAGGTGTCATCCGGAAAATCCACTTTATGTGAGTCAATGACATTCAGATTCTTTACTCCCTGAAGCATACCGAACTTGATTGCCTCTTCGGAAATATCCAATCCGTATGCTTGGTATCCTTGCTTTGCTAGCTCGTCGACAAATACTCCAGAACCGCAACCGAAGTCCAAGACTTTAGTTGCTACTGGCTTCTTGTTCATATACAATTTCATATTGTCACTTGCAATCATCCTCCTGACTACCATGAGCCAATGTTCTTTTTCGATTTTAAAATAGTTTTTATAGAAACTTCTTTCCATGCCTGATGTATTCAGATCCCACAAATTCCAGTTAAATCTCTCGATATATTCATTGAGACATATCTTCCAATCTCTTGTCAAATGTGGGGCGATCTTTTTTAATTCTATATTTGTAAGTCTCTCTGAATGCGGACGAGGTGCAAAATAATTTTCCGAGAAAAAATCCGATTCGACTTCTTTCACTTTTACCTGATCGGTGAGTCCTAAACTCTCAAGAAGGTGTCTAGCGACATCGACTCGATTTCCGCCACCGTCACATGCCCCATGATACAAGCCGTATGCATCGTGGTCAAGAAGATATTTTATCGATTGCGCCAAGTCGTAGGTGTGGCATGGCGTGCCAAATTTATCATTTACTACTGCAAGTTCCTTGCTGCCAGCTCGAAGCTGTTTGATAATCTTGTTGACGAATTTTTTATCTTTTTTCGGACCACCTCCCATCATCCATCCGGCGCGTATGATAATCGACTTTGGCAACGTCTTTGCGATCAATTCGCCACCATATTTAGATTTACCGTATACACTCAATGGGTTTGGAGTATCATTCTCTGTGTATTCGTCCTTACCTCCGTCAAAGATTCCTGCTGTAGAGATATACACCAGTGGTATGTTGTGGTTTCTCGCGTATTCCGCTACGTTCAGCACCCCTCCTGTATTCGTAGCATAGGCATCTTCCGGATGAAGTTCGCAATATTCCATGTCGGTCAAGGCAGCCAGATGGACGATATAATTAGGTTTCACCTCTGTTAAATATGTGGCAACGTTCTTTGAGACGCGCACGTCTAGCCGCTCAAGCCATGGGGCATTTAGGTCAATATCCGAGAAGCGAGCGTTGCATACGTCTTTAAAAACATCGTAAACGGCCTCGCCAAGCATGCCGCCGCAGCCTGTTATTATTACCCTGTCGCTTTTGTGTATCACAAAAAAATTATAATAACCCGAACCTGTATTTTAACATCTCTACAATAGTCGACACAATAACGTTCATTCTTGAGCCAGAAGCGAGTCCTTCAGTACGTGGAAAATGAGTGACCGGGAATTGGGCGACCTTAAAGCCCGCTTTCTTTGCTTTGATAATCATTTCGGCATCGATAAAACAACTAGAGCTCTTGATTGAGATGCTATTTAAGATTTCTCGTTTGTAAATTTTCATCGCACAATCAATGTCACGACACCAAACAAAGAACAGAATGCGAATGAGCCAATTCCACACTTCAGACTGCACTTTGCGACGAAAAGAAACCTCTTTTTTTGTAACATACCCGCTCAGTACATCTGCCGTCTCTAAGAGATGAAGATATGGCAAAAATTCCCGCACATCATACTGATTGTCCCCATCGGTGTACATGACATAGTCATATTTCGCCGTAACGTATCCGCTGCGAAGCGCAGCTCCATAGCCCATATTCTTATGGTGATGTATTACACGTACATTTGGAAACTCTTTCGCTAGAGAATCCGCGACCTCGCCGGTTTTATCTGGACTACCGTCCTCCACAATGATGATTTCAAAAATATCTGTTATTTCTTCTAAGAATTTAGAAACGTGAGGTACGAGAATCGGCAGATTTTTCTCATCATGATACGCCGGGCAGAAGAAAGACACACTCGATAATTTATTAAGATTTTCCAACATATCGGATTATCGTTCTATAGCCCAGAACTTCAGAATTTTTAAGATTATTCTGACTCCATCGCGATACCGTATCTTCTTACCTGCATCCTGTGTACGCGGATTATACGATACAGGTACTTCTATAATCTTATATCCATCTTTCAACAGACGTGTTATGAAAATCATTTCGGCTTCGAATCTACCAGTCGTGAAGTAGTCGAATGTCACGCGCGGAAAAAGTTTGTAGCCCATAAGAGCATCAGTCATCGATGAACCATACAAGATGTTTATTAGTTTAGTTATCGATAAAGAACCGATGCGCGATAGCAGATTACTTTTTTCTTCATTTTGATTGCCCAATTCTCTAGAACCCATCACGACAACTTTCTCTCCTGGAGAAAGACTTTCAAGAGGCTTTAATAACAGTGGAATTTCTTCCGGGGTACATTCTAGATCTGCGTCTTGAATGACGGCATAGTTTCCTGTTGCTACGTCTATTCCAGCTTTGACAGCACTGCCCTTCCCACTGTTCTTTGCTAGATTCAGGACTTTAACACGAGACATGAAGCCATTTAACACTAAAGCAGTATCGTCTGTCGAGCCATCATTAACAACAATAATCTCAACTGACCAATCCGTAAAAAGTATCTTAAGCAAGCGTTCTATAACAAGGCCGACAGTTCGTTCCTCGTTGTAACACGGAACGATGATTGATAATTTTTTAATGTTCATGCGGAAGGTTTTTACTCGTGCGCTCGCGAGTTAACACTAACCCAGCATACGCCACGGCAAAAATAATCGGTTCAACAGGCATACGGAATCTGGCATTCACTGATAACCCATTTACCATAGTAGTTAGCATGAAATAAAAAACGACAATGACCGAAAATAGTAACTCTGGAGAGAAAAGTTTTGCTCGTAAGAGTCTGTATAGACCTAACCAAAAAAGTATCGTAACGGTTATCCAGAACAACCGAGCAAAAAATACAAACGCCATATTAGTATGCATATATTCCCAAATAGTCTGAGCAAATTGCCATGGTGCGGTTATAAGCAGTAGGAGTGCTGGTTTTTGGAGATAAGATATCGGATTAATTCCGGCGGCCTGCAAGAATGTCAACATGCCGTCATGGGTAAAAAAGGTGAGCGCGTTTAGCGCTGAAAGCTCAATAAGAGCAACAGGATGGCGTGATATTTCGGCTATCGCTTTTCCTGACAAAGAAGACAAGCTCGAGAGGTCTGAGTCGAGGAACACCGGTAGTTTTGCCTGTTCAACAGCGAAGCTCGTGTGATTCGCGATTGCGAGCACTGATGGCAGGAGCGTACCGTAGAGATTGAACGGCATCTGCGAGCTCAAGTTCGCGACGCCGAACGTCGTGTAATTGCGATAGAGCCATGGAATAAGCACGAACACGAAGACGACAACGAATGAGCCGAGCTGTATGAATAGTTTACGGTCGAGTGTTTTCCGGAACCGCCACACCATAAATGCGCCTACGACCACCGGCACGTATTGCACGGTCGGTTTTATGAGCGTAACGAGTCCGAGCAGGAATCCGGAAAGCATGGCCAACCGCATGGATGGCGTCCTCAAATAGCGGAAGAACGCGAGGAAGAAGATGCCGAACGTAAACGTGAACATGGTCTCGGTATAGAAGATGAAGGAGAAGAGCACTTGATACGGCGCAAGCGCGAGCAGTGCGCCGATGACGAGTGGCGCACGCGAGAGAGACGGCACAAGCACGCGTGCAAATTGCATGCCTATGACCGGTATGAGTGCACCAAGCACGAGTTGCACAATCGCGGTTGCCGCATAACTTCCTGTGAGCGAGAGGAGACCATACAAGACATACGGATAGCCTGGCACACCATACGAATACGGCAAGAATGGTGCAGTCGGATTGATGCTGAACCCATTTCCGAGCAACAAGTTCTGGCTTAGCCCGAAATAACCGTCCTGACCACGAACCGTCGCTATCACGTCTCCCCCGTTCGCATATAAGCAAACGAAGAAAAAAACGAGTCTCGCAACAAGAGCGAGAGCGAAGATGCCGAGTTCGAGCTTATGTTGCTTGAGAAATGTTTGCATTCGGGAATATGATATACCGATACACGCCTAAACTCCATATCGCTATGATGCCGGCAGAGAGGACCTGTGACAGCAGGTGCGGCAGGTGCAGTCCATCGACGAACGTGTACATTATTAGCGCGTTCATCGATACGTTGAATAGCGCGATGACGACATACCGACCAAACTGACGTGCGATCCAACCGCGCGACCAATCGCGGAACGTGAAGAATTTTTGCGCGAGGAAGCTCACGACGACCGAAAGGATGAACGCGAGCGTCGAAGCAGCCATGTACCACAGGTCGAATGCCAGCTCGAAAAAGATAAAGAGCCCGATATTTGAGGTGAACGCAATCCCTCCGGACAACAGGTAACGGAACAATAGACGGAGTATCGCCCTGTTTTCCGCGACGGTCCATGCCGTCACATTATCCATGAACGAGAGGATGCGGCTCGCTCGCTTGCGCCAAGTGTGCTCCATTACCTTCGTGTAGGCGGCTGTAACCTTTCGAGAGGCCTCTCCCGCGCCATGAACGGCCTTTTCTATAGTCGTGGCAAACGAGGAGGCTGAGTCAGGCTCAGCGAAAAACACGTCTTCATCGGTAACAATTTCTTCGATTGACGGTATCCTCGATGCTACCACCGGAACACGACTCGCCATGTACTCAAACAGCTTCATAGGCGAGGTATAGTATTTAGAAATATTTTCCTTTGCGGTATTCGGTAAAACAAGAACATCTGCCGCCTTCTGCCACAGCGGGATTTCCGCGTGCGGCTTAAAGCCGACAAACCGCAGATTCGGCACGGCAACGTGCGCATCTGTAAGCCTCTGGCGGTCTTCCGGCGTCCCTCCGACGAAGATGACGAGATAGTCATCCGGAAGCAGGTGCGCGGCGTCCGCGAGAGTATCGACTCCTTTCCATCCGTACAAATGCCCCGTATAAACAATTATCTTCACCGTATGAGGGAGCAACAGTCGCTCGCGCGCCGCTTCTTTCGTCACCGGAATATCAAACTCGTCTATCTGCACCGCATTCGGCTCGCGCAGTACGCGCATACTGTCGAGACGGAAAGTCTTCTTCGCCTTCTCCGCCTTCCATGTGTTGTGAATGAGTAGCCAGCTCATTCGTCGCATGAAGATGCCGAAGAGTCCGAGACCGCGTTCCGGAAAATCATGCATCTCATATAATGTCTTTGGAAACGTGAGCGACGCGACCATGAGTGGCAGTGGCTCGTTCGAGTATATCACGTCGTCGGACGTAGCGTGGCGCAACAGATATAAGTAACACGAGAGTGCAAACGTGAACGAGCTGAGCATGAAACGGATTGATGTCAACTTGTCTTTCGAGGGCAGATCGAGCACTGGCAAGTACGCAATGCGAAAGTTTTCACGTACTTGGTAATACGCATACGGATCTCCCTGCTCCAGACCAAGCCGTCGCGACACAAGCAGTGTGACATCAAGTTCCTCGTCGGCGAATGCTTCACAGTTCTTCGCAGCGAAGAGCGACGCCGCTTTGTTGCTCGGAAACCTTCCGTGGAATATGAGAAACAGCTTTTTCGCGCGTCCTGACGATGCGTTGTGCGAGCTCATCGTTCGAGGAACTCAGCGATTCGTTCGGCTTTCCGGTCCCAAGTGTAATCTTGCACCTTCTCGTACGCCCGCTCGACGTTCCGACTCGCGAGCGCCTCGTCGGCGAGTATTTCTTCGACCGCCAACACGAAACCTGCGACATCATGCGGCGCAAATGCATACGCACAGTCGCCCAGTACTTCCTCGACAAGCCAGAGTTTCGAGTAGATGATCGGACGCTGGCTCGCCATATATTCGTACACTTTCATCGGATAACCGAACCCAGGCTGATTCGGATACGGGATTGTGATGATGTCCATCGCCATCTGGTACTGTGCGACCTCGGTCGAACTTTTCACGCCGAAGAAGAAGCAGCGATCCTGCACCCCGAACGACGCCGCAAGTTTGGTGTATTCACGTATCTCCGCATCCTTGCCACCGACGCATGCCACGACGCAGGATGCAGGAAGATGCGCGAGCGATTCGATCATTGTCGGGATGCCCTTCTCGAGCCCGAAAGTCTTAAAGAAGCCGATGTACCCGATGATCGTCTTCCCTTTCGGTAGCCCGAGCTCCGCGCGAGACGCCTTCTGCGTGTCAGCATACAGCTGCAGATTCACGCCGCCGTACGCCGAACAGATATGCTCGCTCGTAGCGCCCCCGAGCTGTATTAGGTCGCGCTTCAATCCGTTCGAGGTTGTCACGAGCTCATCACTATTGCGGATGATGAACCGCTCTTTCTTCGTCTTCAGTACATTATGCCAATCCGAGCAGATGCGGTAGTCGAACCGAAATATCTTTTTCCAAAAGATGAAGTAGGTAAGCAGAAACGTGTCGTTCGTGAAGAACACGAGATCATCCTCGTAGCGCCAGCGGTGTACGAAATACGGGATGCAGAAGAAGAAGAACGGGGAGCGGAACTTCTTGAGACGCAATCTCAGATTGAACGTGTTGATATCGGTCAGCTCATCTGAAGTATCATTTGCAACGACGAACACGAATCTATTTTTGAGTAACTTCGTAAAGCTCTTTGCCAATTCGCGAGCATAGATCTTCATGCCATTATCAGCCGGATAGCGCATCGATGTGAAGTATACGAGTTTCATTGGTTATGCCTTACGAGCTTTCGCGACAAACGAAAGCGCGAACAGATTCGGCCATGCACGAGCCAGGAAGCGCATGAGATGGCTCAGCACAGGCACCCGTTCAAGGAACGTATTCACTCTCATCACATCAACAACAAGACCGGATGCCGAAAGCATGGATAGCAGAATAGCATGATTGAACCAGTATATATGCCCTTTATTCGACCGATTGTTTTCCGGCACTCTTCCAAAAAGAGCTTGGAGTCGCGCGGGTAGCGAACTGAAATTAGGTACTCCGATTATGACGTATTTTTTTGAAACACGAGCAGCTTCTTTCAAAAGCGTCTCTGGTGCATAGAGGTGCTCGAGTACATCAAGCATCACAACGGTATCAAATGTGTTATCTGCAAATGGAATCGGCTTATTAAAATCAAAAAATGAAGCGGTTAAGCCTTTCGCGCGTGTCTTCGCAATGCCATTTTTCGAGATGTCGAGACCTTCGCCTTCGATGCCCTTCTGTTTCAAGAGCGATAAGAAGAGTCCGTCACCCGATCCGAGATCAAGAACATTTCCTCGCTCTATCATGCCGAGTGCTGCCTCATGGCGGAAGCAAATTTTTTGGTCGTCTTTCGCCCACCTTGTATCTTCAAATTTATGTACATTCATACCGTCATAAATTTTAGTGTATCAAGAGACGACTCAGATCCTCGAATACACGAGTCGGCATATCACCAACTTTGGCGAGATGAGCGCGAGCGACGGTCTCGGCACGGATGGGAAGCTCTAGGCGTACTCGCGTATCTTCTATGAATCCGACAATGCCGAGCGAGAGCGCAGTCGGGTCGTCCACTGGCACAGAGAGAACGTCTTCGTAACCCTTGAATACTTCGCCAACGATGCCGACGTCAGTTGTGATGATGGGCACCCTCGCGAGTGCGGCTTCAATCAGCGTTCTGCCGTAGCCTTCATACGCGCTCGCTTGAATGAATGCGTTCGCGCTCCCCATGAGAGCTCTGGCGTCAGGTCTCTCCCCGAGGAATATAACTCTGTCTGCGAGCCCGAGGTGGCGCGCCATTCTTTCCAATCGCCTTCGCTCGCTACCAGAACCGACGATAAAGAGGCCTACCATCGGATACTGCTTGGCGACAAGCGCGAGCGCCGTGAGGATGTCTTCTATGCGCTTTTCGGGCTCTAAGCGCCCAACAGAGATGAGAGAGAAGGTAAACGGGTGTTCTGGCAGTCGTATGGGCTCTGGCACGGTAGAATCAACGGCTACAGGGATAACAGACGGCTCGGGAATTATGGAGCCATAGCGGGCTACAAGCGACTTCTTCACACGCTCTGAGACGACGCGGATGCCGTCTGCACGAGGCAGTACTCTGTCGGCGATTCGTCGTCGCCAGCGATTCAGGAGTGGCATTCGCACGCGCGGGCTCCTCCAATTACCGCTTTTTATAAACCATGGGGAGAGAAAATCTGTATGCACTTGGATATGCAGTTTGGGTCTTGGTGCTTGGATTTTGGATATTGCACGAAGGGCTGCGAGCCCGTGCTCAAAGGGGTCCTGCGCCGAGACGATTTCAATGCCGTATTGAAGAATAAGCCAGTGCGCTCGCTCCGCGAGCGCACGAACACGGAATATCTTCCACGCATGCACCGGATGCAAAAAAAGATTTCCGTCCTGTTCTTCTCTCGCGTCTTTACTTGCAGAAGAAACAATGTGCAACTCTCCTGCCTGCGCAGGCAGGCCTATAGCCGCCGCATACGCGCGCATACGCGCGCGCGCGGCGCTGGCCGCATCAAATATCGTAGGGTCGTTTGAAACAAAGAGGACTTTCATATTATTTAAAAAGATCAGGGTGGGTCCCTGTTCTTGCGACAAATACTGTTTCCGGTGTAAGTGCATACACAAGAAGCCAATCTGATTCCAAATGACACTCCCAATATCCTAGATACTCGCCTTGTAGCTTATGTGCACGATAACGATTGGGCAGATATCCTTTTATGGAAAGGAGCGTTACCGCATTAATAAGTTTCTTAACACTTCTTCCTCGGCGTGTCATGCGCGCTTGGTCTTTTTTGAGCGCAGGCAGATACACTATGTCGCGCATGATGATTATGCAGTCTTGGAAACTTTTCGCATCTCTTTAATGAAGTCGTTCAGAGAGACGCGGGCACCCTCACCGTGCTTCATGGCGCGGATTGCTGTACGCGTCTCGGCATTTGGCACATGAAGAGAAAATGGTATTCCCTTGTCACTCACAATACGTCTATAAAATACGTTAATCGCTTCTGAAGGGGATATGCCAATCTTAGACAGCACCGTTTCAGCCTTCTCTTTTATTGAAGGCTGTATACGGGCGCGCACTAAAGCAGTTTTTGTAGTCATATTAGGATTGTAGCACATGTGTGCCACAGTTCATATATGCATTTCCTCGGCGAGGCGCCGCGCAAGTACGGAAAGCGTGTGTGCATCTATCGTCTTCGCCTGCAATTCGCGGACATGCGCATTCCGTTCTTCTTCGGAGAACGCGAGCGACTTCTCCAGATGATTCGCCAGGTCGTCTGTGTCACTATCTCTATATGCGAATTCAGGACCGGCAATTTCTTTCATGTCGGCGCTCGAAAAGAGCGGGAGACATCCGCAAGCGATAGATTTGAAAAGCGATTTATCAAGCATCCCGCTTTTCCCGCAGTTCACATATATCGTGTGCGAACGATAGTAGCGATAAGTGTCTGTCGCCGGCACCGGACCGACGAAAGTAACTTTATCTGAAAGTCCTAGCTCTACTGCGCGTTCTTCAACTTCTTTTGGAAACGATGAACTTTGGTCCTTCGGACCGCCGACAAAGGTGGCAGTAAACATAATTCCATTTTCTGCTATTTTCCCCAGCGCTTCCACAACAAGGTCCGGACGCTTTGATTTATCAAATCTGCCGAGAAAGAGGACCGAGCGCGGTTTTCGCTCTACCGGAATATCCAAGCGGCATGAGTCGACATCAACACCGACCGGCATCTGCACTGCTTGGGAATATTTTGACGTGTAAGACGATTTGGACGTATAAAATACTTTATCGCAGAAGAGCGCGGCGATATCGGTAAGAATATTTCCATCATAGTGATTGCGCCACATGTACACTCGCTTTCCGAGAAGCTTGAAAAGCCATCCTGCAACCAGCAGGTATTCCTGATTCATGTGCACTAGAACCGCATCATACTCGTTACGGCGCGTCCACGTCAGGCCAATGGCTCGAAATGCCGTGCGGAACCTAGCGCGATATCCCCACGGGCGAAGCGGAATAACTGTTATGTTCTCCGGTAGCTCATATTCGCCAATCCGAAGTGCAAAAATCGTAATGTGCTCAAAATGTTGAGAGAGCTCAACTATCCAGCTATGGAACCTGCCAAGCGTTGAGTCCTTACGGTCAACGGTCTGCATGAATATAAGAAGACGCATAATATACAACTAATATGGTACACTACAGCACGTGAAAATCATACTGGCTACACCGGTCTATCCGCCCGAATTTGGCGGTCCGGCTACATATACAAAGGGGCTCGCCATAAAGCTCCGTGACGAACACGAAGTCATAATCGTGGCTTATGCGAGCACTTCTGAACCCATTCCGGGCACAACTCTTTTTGTAGCGAGCAAGCGACGTCCGCTCCCCTTGCGACTTCTTAAATTCACCTTTGACCTCTTCAGGGCATCACGCGGAGCAGACGTAATTTATGTGCAGAATGCGATGGCTGCGGGACTGCCTGCGGTGCTCGTTGGAATGGTTCGCCGAATACCGGTGGTTCTTAAATTTGTCGGAGACGAAGCGTGGGAACGAGCGAGCCAACAAGGAAATACAGAAAAAAGACTTGAAGAATTTCTCGCACATCCTGAAGGTGGGTGGTCTACGGTTCTCCGGATGATGATTCAGGGATTCGTCCTGCGCCATGCCGACATTGTTACGACGCCGTCTGTATATCTGCGTAACGCCATTGTGCGTACATATGGAATCAAAAATGAGAGGGCAGTTGTGAACTACAATGCCGCCGTCATAGATGCAGAGGCTGTATTCTCTGCGACACCAGTTCCGCACCAATTTGTTACAACCGCACGATTGGTAGAGTGGAAAGGGCTTGACGGCATCATACGCGCCACTGCTATCTTGAAGAAAAAATACCCGGATGTGAAAGCAGTAATCGCAGGTGACGGCCCTGAAGAAGAAAAATTAAAAGCTCTTGCAAAAGAGCTCGGAGTGGAGGGGTCTGTAAAATTTACCGGCAGAATCTCACGGGCCGAGACCTGGCACCTGCGGAAAAGTTCTGAAGTCTATGTGCTGAATTCAACATATGAAGGGCTCCCGCATACTGCACTAACGAGTTTTGCCGCACGAATCCCAATGGTTGCTACCGACATCCCTGGCACGAACGAAGCTGTCTATAATGAAATAAGCGGACTCTTGGTACCGGCAGGAGACGACCATGCGCTCGCAGATGCTATCAGCCGTCTCTTTGACGATTCGGTATTGCGCTCAAGACTTATTGAGGGCGCAGAAAAGATTTTGAACGACAAATTTTCGTGGGACGTGCATCTGAAAACTCTATTCGGATTTTTCCAGTCTGTTCAAGCGAAACCACGCGACTAATTTCGTAATTCCTTCTTCAAGCGACGTCGATGGTTCCCAGTCAAGCAATTTTTTTGCTTTATCCACGTTGGCATATGTAACCTCCACGCTCGCGCCATGACTTGGTCGGCTCTTCACTCTCGCCTTAATGCCGATGACTTTCTCAAAGATTGCGAGAAGCTCATTAAGAGATGCCGGAGTATTATTCCCCAAATTAATTACTTCAAATCCTAACGGTTTCTCCATAGCCAGAATGGTCCCGCGCACGATATCGCCGATATATGTGTAGTCGCGCCTACGGCTTCCATCACCGGATATTTCTATCTCCTCGCCTCGCAAAATCTTCTCTGTCCAAATATATGGAACCATACCAGGACGATTATTTTCGCCAACAGCATTGAAGTAGCGTAAACAGGTGATGTTCATTCCGAAATTGTGATGATACGTGTGGGCGAGATGTTCTATCGCACGTTTGGTCGCGCCATATGGCGAAATAGGCCTATCTGCCGGTTGGTCTTCAGTAAACGGGACGTGCGACGAATTCCCGTACACGGACGAAGACGACGCGATGATGAGATTTTCTACCGGATGCTCTCGACAGAGTTCAAGTATATTAAGCGTGCCGTCAATGTTCACAGAAATGTAAACACGCGGTGTATCCACAGCCTTGCGCGTATCGGCCTTCGCCGCGAGATGAACAACATATTCTGGTTTTTCTTTTTCAAATACAGATTTTAAGACATCTTCATCACGAATGTCTATGCGATATTGTGCAAAGTTTTCATTGTTTAGAAATGGTGTAATATTTCCCTCCTTGAAACAAATGTCATATGTGTCATCAAAATTATCAACGCCTACGACCCGATAGCCCTTCTCCAAAAGGGCTCCGGTAAGATTGGAACCGATAAATCCGGCTGCGCCGGTAACGAGTACGGTTTTCATAGCGTTATATCCAGTATAGAATTATATTTATAAGGTTACAATGAATGAGCTATCTACTATCTCCGCACTCCTAGATTCTCTGGGCTTTTCGCTTGATAAAGTACAACCATATATTAGCGGTGAACGTTACCTCATGGCAGGAGGCAAACTAGTACTCGCCGGCAGGCATAACGAGAGCGGGACAAAAGTCATCATAAAGACGAGCCGTCAGCCGGACGGGAAAAGGGAAATAGAGTCCGAGAAGCGCTCGCGTGACCTTATGCGCTCGCTCTCATTCGCGGATAAGAAGATACTGCTCCCTGAAGAACTGTATTACGGTAAAGAAGACGCGTATGTCTTTTTGATTATGCGCTTCATTCAACAGGAAAAAGTGTTCGTAGGACATACAATAGAGGAACAGTTCTTTATTGCACTGTCGGCGTTTGAAGCGCAAGAGTCGTTCCACGCAACGACCTATGAGCATCTGCGGACGGTGAAGGAGATATTTCCAGTGCTCTCTAGCGTTGAGTATCTCAAGGATTTTAATAGACTAAAGGAATCAATATCGCAAAAATATCCGGACGAATCCCTCATAACGACGTTACAAACTGCGGAGAAATTTCTTAAGGGAAATGTCATAACGATTGACCGTTATGCGAACTATCTTACACACACTGATTTCGTCCCTCATAATTTCAGACTCACTGAGCATTCTCTCTATATGCTGGACTGCGTGCCGAACTACGCGACTATCCACTTCGGCAATAAATATGAAGGGTGGGCGCGATTTCTGAATTATATGTTGATTCATAGTCCGGAACTGGAGCGGCTTCTCTGCAAGTATGTGCATGACAACCGCGGTGAAGACGAATATCTGTCTCTGCGACTCATGCGCGCCTATAAAATCGCCTTTTTGCTTGATTACTACGCTCGCTCGCTTGAGAAAACGATCGGGGACTTGCACAAGCTGACCCTTGCACGTCTGGAGTATTGGCGCGAGGCTCTTACGGCTATCCTAAAAAATCGTCCTGTCGCGAAAGAAGTAACGGAAAAATATATCGCAACGCGCAACGCTCTGCGTTCAGAAGAAGAAAAAAAACGTCAGCGCGAATTCGCAATTGCCTAAAAAAGAAGTTTCAGAAGCGACCGCTCAATCTCTTCAGAATTCGTCATCACTACTTTTTGCGGTTCAGTAGAATAGGCAATCTGCTCTCCCTTCTCATTCACAACCCGACCGCCTGCCTCAAGCAGAATGCCGATGGCGCTCGCGATGTCCATCGTCGTGAGACGGCCATAGATATTCGCTTCTATGCGGCCTGCGGCGACAAAACAAGCGTCCAGCGCTGAACCACCGTAGTTATTGGTCTTTTTCGCGTGCGTGAGCAGTTTCGTGTACGAAGTGCCACCCCAGTCCCAGAGTTCCGGCTTCCTCCCGGCATGAAGAAATACTGACGCTTCTTTCAGGTCAGAAATTTTGGAAACTGAAATAAGTTTGCCATTGAGGAATGCGCCACTACCTTTTTTGAAACTGAAAAGCTCGTTTGTCACTGGATTAAAAACAGACCCTGCTATCGGTACACCGTTTTCTAAAAAAGCTATGCAGACCGCGTAGTGCGGAATGCCACGCGAGAAATTAGATGAACCGTCAATTGGGTCAACAGCCCATGAATTCTTTCCGGAAGTAATTCCACCTCCTTCTTCCGAATAAATTACATCGTTTGGAAACGTCTCCTTAATTTTGCCGATAATAAATTCGTTTACCGCAGTATCTACCGACGTCACGATATCGCGCGGGTCAGAACCCTTGTGCGTCGCTGTAAAGCCCTCATCGCGCAGTTTAAGCAACAGTTCGCCCGCCTCGCGCACTGTTTCAATAATAAAATCGTAGTAGTTCATATTATGGAGAAGTGTAACATTTAGGCTCGTCCATAAACCTCCTCCAGAAGTTCCAGGTCTTTACCGCTTGCGCGGAGCAAGCTGATATTTTTGCGCTCAATCGCAGTAAATAATTCATGACCGACGGCATCGGGGATATTTTTCCTATAAAAATCCGCGAAGGCCGCAAAGTCCTTTATGAAGCAGTGTCCGCCTGCGCCCCTGCCCGGACTTTTCGCATGTCCGCTCGTGTGCACAGGGTGCATGTGCGAGGAACCGATACGCGCATCGGCTGAAACATTTTTCGCAATCGTCTCCCAGTCTCCACCGAAGGTCTGCGCTAGGTCGTAGAGCATATTCATATAAACGACTTTCAGGTACAAAAAAGTGTTTCCTGCATATTTCGTGAGTTCTGCTTCTTCGACGCTACAGATATTTTCATACGGCGCGCGCGGTAGAATCTTCATAACTTCTTCTGCGGCAGGCCGATGCTCCTCGCGGATGATGCCGATAATATTGCGGTCCGGATTGTCAACATCCTTGCGCACTGTCGCTTCGCGTAAGAATTCGGGGCTGAAAAGAACCGTGATGTCCGGATATTTTTCCTGCAAAGCTAGTGTTGTGCCGGGCAGTATCGTAGATTTGATGACCGCAATGTTCCCACTTCCTACATACGCGAGCACCTCTTCTACGATTTTTGCACTGAATCCTTCTCGTGTTGTCGGTGTTGGTACAGCTATGAATACGATGCCGCACTCTGCGATTTTGTCTTTATTCTCTCTGTACAATTCTTCCTTCCCATATCGAATAATCTCAAATCCGCGGTCCTCAAAATTGTCCGCGTAGTTCTTCCCTATCCATCCCTGTCCGATAAAACCGATTAGAGACTGTTTCTTCATGTGTGTTCACTATAACTACGGCTCTCCATAAAAAGAAACGCCGCGGAGGGTCACCTCCGCGGACGTCGAATGCCTGCTGTCAGGCTAGAAACAAGTTGTTCTGGATCATGATGCCGTCATCTGTCCGACCAGCCTTACTGCCGCCATTGGTAGTCGCGAGTTCCCAGTTCTGCAGAATCCGCACGACCGGTGATTGCCAAATCTTCGCCTGAAATAACATAGACGGCATCATCAGCGCGAAGATCCTGAACAGCCGATGTGTTGGCATTTCAGCAGATGCTCGAGCCGATGTATCCGCACCAGCTTCCGGCAGTTTCTGCCGAACGACTTTCACGAATTTCGGATGTACGAGCTTCGCTTCATCTTCGGTCAATATGGTCGAATAGCCGTCAAACTCTTTCCCCGTCAATTCGGCCATGATGTCGAGCGTTGGGTTTTGCTCGTGAATGGTCGCGCCACTTGTACCGACGGCAGAAAACATCTGTAAAGCTTTCTCGAGATGGCTCGTACCGACTTGGAAACGAGCGTCATAGAAGCCAGTATCCTCATCGAATTCGAAATCCGTCGCGCCACAGACCCTCTCCAGAGTGGTTTTGCTCTCCTTGCTCAGCATCGCACCGCCACCGAGCGCCATGTACTGGTGCCCGCCCGTTTTGAGCTTGTTCGGGTTCAGGATTGCGAACGGATACCGAACGTCGTTTTCCATCATCTGCAGATACCACGCAAGATTCGCGATTGATACACGAACTCTTTTTGAATCCATTACTGCCTCCCGTAGATGTGGTTGGAACTAAAAACAGGAAATTATCGCCTGCACCATTACTCCGCCTACAATGTTAGCACATTTACTTATTTCGTCAATACCCGTCCAAAGACTTTTTCACGCATGTTTTTGGAGATGATATTCCAGTCAAAATTTTCTATCGCGAACTGTCGCGCAGTCGTAACTACTTTTTTTACTTGTTCTGGATTCGCGAGAATTTCTTTTACCGCTTCCGCTATCTGCTCCGGAGAATTTTTATCCACCGCCCAGCCGGTCGCTTCTTTATCTGGGTTGCGCTTCGCATCAAATAGGAAGTCAGCGATGCCTCCCTCCTGCGTCGCGATTATTGGAAGTCCTGATACCATCGTGGAGAGAAATGAGATACCCTGACCTTCCGAACGGCTCGGCAATATGAATATGTCTGAAATCTTTCGATATTTCGCAGTCATTGTTCTGTCCACCTGTCCCGTAAAAATCACTCTGTCAGTAACACCCAATTCTTCCACCAGATGCGCCAGTTTCCCTTTATCTTCGCCGTCTCCTACAATTAAGTACCGTATGTTCTTTGGCAGTAGCGGCAAAGCGCGAATTACAGTATCAATTCCCTTCTGGTAAACAAGGCGCGAAACGCTGACTAAAAATAGTTCACCGTCTTTCTTCCCTATCTTCTGCTTAAGTTCTGTGAGCTCTTGTTCCGAATATTCTTGGGCGGACGGTAGTGACGAACCGTTCGGGATGACTTCTATCGCTCCTTTGTACCCGCGTCGGGGCGGCCACGCCGCGAGATAGGTAGAAATAGTCTGCACCATCGCCGCGCTCCTGAAACCCGAATCAAGCAACGGCGCGAACGGCCTGATAAACCAGCGTTCAAACACCTTCTCATACGTATCGCCGTCTTGGAGAGTGAGAATATGCGGGACCCTGACGCCGACACTCCGCGCGAGTACAACTAGGAACAGCATGTAGGTCATGACCGACCAGAGCGCATCAAAATGAAACTCGTTTTGGAGAACGTGCGCTTTAAGTGCCGCAAGCGGGATATACAGCATCTTTGAGAGATATCCTCCGCCGAATCCCACTCTGTGTACGAAGACATTGCCTATCTTCTCTTCGCGCAGTGCCGAATGGTCAAAAAGGAGCGTGACCATGTGGAACTCAATGTCGTTCGGACTTATGCGGTCCGTAATTTCTTTTATTGCCACCTCCGCTCCGCTTGAGAAATTTGGGTAATACGCCAGTGAAAAAATAAGAACTTTTTTCATTTATTTTAACTTAATTTCTTCTTTGATTTTGTTAATATACTCCTCAAGGGTATGAGTCTGCTTCCATCCAAGCGCTTTTATCTTTCCTGTATCGGTATCTATTGATGCAGAAGGACGGCTTGTTGAGCGCGCTGGGAGCATCACTATCTCGCCTCCGAATAATTTTGCCACCTTCAGTATCGGGTAACTCTCCATAGCGGCAATACTGTACTCATCTCTTTCGCCCTTTTCTCCAACAAGAACTAATCCCTCCACGGTATCGTTCACATGCGTGTAAATTCGTTCTTGCGTACCTGGCAGGCGAACTGAAAGAGGTTCTCCCTTGAGAAATTTTTGTCTAAATATCTCTATGACGGTACCGTATTTGCCTGACTGCTCGCGCGGACCGTACACGTTATAAAAATATGCGACGGAGTACGGCAAATCGTACCAATGACCATAATTGCGTACTAACTCTGTGTTGGATGCTTTGGACCACGTATAAGGCGAAAGGTCTCGCCCCAGAGTACCTTCGGGACGTGGCGTAGCCATCTTGGTTGACGAACCGGCGTATACGAGCTTACTTCCTCCTCGCGTACGCCAAAACTCCAGGACGCCGAACGTGCCTTCCATATTTAGATTCCAAACTAGTGCCGGTTCTTCTATGCTCTTAGCGACCCGAGAATACTCGCCGAGATGATAAATTATGTCTGGCGTTTCTGGAACGTGTTTTTCAATATCTTTTGTGTGGCCCTCGCGGTAGTCCACGCCCGCGACATGGTTGTCGCGATTCCCGGTAAAGTAGTTATCAAGAGAGATGACCTTATGACCGTCTTTCACAAGGCGCGCACAGAGATGCGAGCCGATAAAGCCAGCGCCGCCAGTTACTAAAATAAGCTTATTTTTTTTCATTTAAGAAATATAAACGCGCTACCAGAGAGTACCATAACTCCGAGAAGGCCGAGAAACCACGGAGACAGAAGTACGCCTCTCGTAGACGAATTGTTCTCTGGCAACGCCGCCCCCACAGCCGCGACGGCATCCGTCGGAGCTGTGGGGGCGATTACTGCTTCATCATACGTTTGAATGTTCGTCGCTTTATTTATAATAGGCTCTGCGGCCTGCACGTTATTAAAACTGGTTTGGAGTGCTTGAGGTTGCGCGGAAGAGGTTGGCGGATACGTAGCCGCTGTTTCTCCGCTCGGATAAAGAAGAGATGCTGTGTTAGATACTGGAAGTTGAATTATCTGTGAAGGAAAGAGTGTTGTGCGACCGGCGAGAATCTGCGTATCTGCCGGAATTTTAAATTCCTTACCGCCCATTGATAAGCGCCACAACGAGAGGTCCAGTGTCCGAGAATCATCATTTCTGAGAGCAATGCCACGCGCGGATACCGAAGAGATTTTAATGCTGGCATCCTCTGCCGTAATCACTATTTCTTTCAATGCGTCACCGCCGTCAGAGGTAGTAATGCGAACCACGGCGATATATTCGCCCGGATAATAATAGGCGTGATAAACGCTCGCGCCCGTCCTCTGCATCCCGTCGCCGAACGACCACGTTACAAGAGCGTCGTCGCGCTTATTCCCCTTGCCGTCATACACAACTGCCGTAAAAGGCGTGTCTGCGCCGGCGGATACCGTTCTGTCTCCGCTTGTGACAATTCGCAGAATCGGTATTGGAATATATTCCGGCGGCGCGCTTCCTGATGAAGTTGTTGTGGTTGTGGCTGTTGTCATACTCGTGGAGCTTGCGGAGTCTGCAGAACTTGGCGCGGGAGTATCGCCAATCGTGATTAGCGATTTTATGTCTGCATACGTACTCGGACCGATACCGCTCACATTCTGAATGTCTTCAATTTTAGCAAAAGGCCCGTGTCCGTTGCGATAAGTAATAATCGCTGTCGCTTTTGACGGTCCAATTCCCGGTAGGGTATCAAGAAGCGTTGCATCAGCCGTATTGATGTTAATGAGCGCCGCATATGCAAAAGCCGGCAGAAAAAATGCCAGCGCGAGTAAACTGACAAAACGCATGAGAATTATTATATATCGCCCTTTAGCACATCGCGCAACTTGTCTTCTGGAACTTCAAAAGGCCGCTTCTCTCCCTGTGGCGGTGAAACCGCCACAGGCCTCAGTGCTTCCGAAAGCGCGCCTCTTAAAGACTGCTGGCTCTGCTCATGTTTTTTTTCTCTCTCCACAACGGTCTTCGCCGTCATATTGCGCAGGATTGTCTTCAGGTCTTCTGCGCTTTTTTGCGGCGGAATCTGTGGAAGCGAAGCCGCCGAGCGGGGAGCAAATGGTCTGGCCCCGCCTGGCGAAGCCCGGACGGGGAGACCCGAGGACCTTTGCGAAACGCTCGGCGGCTTCGCGACGAAAGTTTCTTTTGCGGGAACATAACTCATTGGCTTCTTCCTCATTCTCGCGTCAAACGGCGCCTCTGATGCTGTGCTCGCAGAAAGTTCTTCCACTATAATTTTTTCCACGCCAGCACGCGCTGATGTGAACTGCTCGCGGGACGACGCGAGCACTTGTTCCCTGTATGAAACCGGCGGTGCCTCTATTGGAGGGATTGTAACGGCCGAGAACGGCGCCGAGCCGACGCCGTCTATCATTAGCGAGAGATATATCTGCCGTTTATCCAAACTGCCGAGGTCCTCTTTAGTGAATCTAGGCAAAAAGACGGTCTCTAGAGTTTCAGCATCAAACGGCCCGACGCGGAACGCGACTGTGGTGCCGACGTTGCCGAAGACGGCGTCGCGTACCGCCTCTTCCATCTGTTCTATGTATTGATTCGTAAGAATGAGATCTAATTTATATTTGCGGGACTCCGAAAGAATTTCCGCGAATGTCTCGTTGGCGAAGTTCTGGAATTCGTCCACGTAGAAATAGAAGTGTGGCAATCTCGCCAACTCGTTCCCCGGAATGCCGGCTCTGCTCATAGCGCCGAGAAAGATACGGGTTGTGAGCATTGAGCCCAAGAGGCGCATGTTCGTTTCGCCGATAAGCCCTTTAGAAAGATTCATTATTAGAATTTTCTTCTCGTCCATCATCTTGCGTAAATCAAAAGAAGATTTCGGCTGGCCTATCACATTTCTGATTAGCGGATTGCCGGTAAACTGTCCTACTTTATTTTGAATCGCCGGCGTCGCCTCCTGCGTATATCGGTCGCCGTAGTTGGCGAACTCCTTAGTCCAGAAATCTTTAACCACCGGGTCCTTCACGTTATCAATGACTTTTTTTCTATACTCCTTATCGGTATACATTCGGTTCACGCCGAGCAGAGTCGCGCCCGGATATTCAAGCAGGGCGAGAAGAGTATTCGTGAGAATGTATTCCATGCGTGCGCTCCACGCGTCTTCCCAGATTTTCTTAAATGTTGACATAAGGCCCGATACGACCAGGTGGCGCTTATCGTATCCGACATCCTCCATCACGTTGAAAGCGATGGGATGCTCCAAGTCAAACGGGGCAAAGTAAACGACGTCTTTGATTCGGTCTTCGGGAATGAAATCAAGCAGAGTTTCAACGGTTAGGCCATGCGGGTCTAAGAAGGCGAGTCCTTCGCCGTTACGAATGTCTTGTATGGCCATGTTCAAGAGGAGCGTAGACTTGCCCATTCCGGTCTTGCCGATGACATACATATGGCGGTCGCGGTCCTTCGCCTTAATACCGAAGGGAATATGCTTCCCGCGCGAGTCTGTCGCCGCGAAGTATGTTACGCGTTCAGGATTCTCCATTACTCTCTAGTATAACAAATCCCTACTCGCTTCTGGTGCGGAGCGAGAGGCCGATGCCGAACACGAATGCTCCTAAAATAGCAAAGAGCAGATGGCGAATAGACATCGGCAAACCGGAAAACGGAGTGAGAATCGTCAGAATGCCAAGAAGAATGAGTATGCTTGGGCGGGACATGGTTTGATTATATCAAGGCGACACGATAACTACAAACTCGCCGCGGACGGTGTCTGGATGCGTATTGAAATGTTCAAGAACTTCGCTCGGCGTGCCTGAAATAACTTCTTCGTGAATTTTGGTGAGTTCGCGAGCGATAGTAACTTTAGATACTTCAAGCGTAGCTAATTCTTTCAACAGTTTTAAAATCCTGTGCGGGGACTCATATAAAATAACCGGAATCTGGCTCGTTGCTAACTTCTTCAACGCAGTCTGCCGGCCTTTTTTGTGCGGTAGGAATCCGAGAAACGTAAACTCGTTCGCGCCAATTCCGGCAATAGAGAGCGCGGCAGTGAGCGCCGAAGTTCCTGGTATCGCTTCTATCTTGGTAAAGAGGTTAAACCTCTTTACTTGCTCGCGCACGCGCGCCACAAGCCGCGCGCCCGGATCGCTAATACCAGGAGTGCCGGCGTCCGAGACAAATGCAACGTGCTCGCCTGCTAGGAGACGCGCGATAATCTCGTCGGCTTTTTTAATTTCAGTCGCCGCATCAAGTCTTTGCAACGACTTTTTTATTTCATATCTCGCGAGCAGTTTGGAAATGACGCGAGTGTCTTCGGCATAAATTACATTGCACTCTTTAAGCGTCCGCAGAGCACGAAGAGTAATGTCTTCCAAATTCCCTATCGGCGTCGCGACTATTGAAAGCTTCCCCATAGACGCACCTTACCTCCGTATGCCTAAAAACGCCACAAATAGTTCTGTATACTGTAGTGACATAATGGATATTTTTGTTTCGCCTTCAGGAGTGCTCACATTAAACAATAGAGAGTTTAAATGTGCTCTCGGTAAAGGTGGCGTGACTCATGATAAAAAAGAGGGCGATGGAGCAACTCCATTTGGGTGTTTTCATATCAGAGAAGTTATGTATCGAGCCGATAAGCTAACGATGCCAAAAATTAATTTTCCTATTTCAGTCATCTCAAAAAATGACGGGTGGTGTGACGATGTAAACGATCCTAATTATAATAAAAAAATTAAGCTGCCATATTCTGGCAGTCACGAAGAATTGTGGCGAGATGACGATGTCTATGACATTATCATTCCGTTAGGATATAACGATGACCCAGCCGTGAGTGGTAAAGGAAGCGCCATATTTATACATGTAGCTAGACCAAACTATACTCCCACTGCTGGCTGTATCGCACTCTCATTACTAGACTTGCTGGAGATTTTAAAAGAAGTTCCTGCAGAAACAAGAATCTGTGTTAAGTCGTAAAAACTATTTTAATTTATTATTCCAGTAAAAAGTGTCAACTTTACGAATCTTATACGGATGTATGCACGGACTTCTTTTCTTTGAATCGTTACTTATGGCTTTACCTCCTCCAATATAAAATCCTATGTGTCTGTGCGATTCCCCATTCTCGTCAGTCGTTGGACTCCACACAACGATGCATCCCTGCCTCGGTTTTTTTATGCGTCTCCAGCCAGACGACTTCATATCCTTCACCGTACCGTTAACCGTTCCGTGCAGTGATTTGATGAAAGAAAATCCTAAAAGAATAAAAGAAACAAAGAACGCACAAGATAAGTCGCCGTCTCGCATGATATCCGCGCGCTTTCCATTCACCAGTGCATACAGATTGCGGAAAAGATTTGCGCCGACCGAATTGCGAATTATTGCAAGATAGGATTCTTTTTGAAGGATGGTTATTGACGATGTTCTCATGCCTGCACTTTACCGCGATTGACATATTATAGCAATGAGATACAATCAACGCTGGAAAACTCCTTTTCCATCGCCTATTTGGAGGAACGATGCAAGCACTACAATATGGTAGTACGCCAAAAAAGTCGGTAACGGCTCCAAGAAAATGCACTCGGTGGCCAGCCGAACTCAGGCGTCCGGTAGATGCCGCACTGCATCTTGGCACGCCTAAGCCGTCTCTGGGTCCAATAAAGCCTGCACCGCCATGGACTAGCCGTATCTTTTACGATTTTTGATTGCGGCATGAGGCCGCTCTTGGGCAGAACGGGTGCCTCGCCGCCCGTACTGCTTTTTTTATTTATGCGCAACGAGCGCATCGGCGACTTTGTAGATGTCGCCCGCGCCCATTGTCATGACGGCGTCGCCTGTAGCGGGTTCGGTGGAGAAAATCTTTTCTATTTCTGCAAATGTGGCGGCGTTGGCGTGCGTCCCGTTAGTGTTCACGCGCTCGGCGAGCATAGCGCTTGATACCGTGCCATCGTCTGTCTCGCGTGCCGCATAAATCGGCGCGATAAGCACTTCGTCTGCGTCCGCGAATGCGTTGGAAAACTCTTCAAAAAGGTCGCGCGTACGGCTGTATAAGTGCGGATGGAACGCGACATACACCTTACCGCAAGGCGTCGCCTTGCGGAGATTCGCCCGTAGTGCTTTAAGCGTTTCTTTTATAGCAGTCGGGTGGTGGGCATAGTCGTCGTATACGTCTGCGCCGTTCGCAGTTTTTCCTTTATACTCAAACCGGCGCCACGTGCCTTGAAATGACGCGAGTGATTCTGAAATTACAGAATCAGAAATTGTCGGGAGCACCGCACGCGCGGCCGCTGCGGCCGCGCGTGCGTTCTGCCGATTAAATTCTCCCGGCAAAAGGAGCTCGTAACTTGGTTCTTTTGTGTAGTCAACTATTTTTGCCTTCGCATTTGCGAGAAGAGGTGCAATATTCTTGTCACTTGGATTCGTGACGATAAACCCGTCTGCCGGCGCTTTCTCAATCGCCTTTTTGAACGTCTCTTGGAGTGCTGAGAGTGATGGGAAAAAATCAGTATGGTCCCATTCAAGATTTGTTATCATCAGAATCTGCGGCGATAGCTCGAGCAAATGGTCTTTATATTCGCACGCCTCAACCACAAAAAGATCAGAGTCGCCGTGCAAATAGTTTGACCCGAAGTCTTTCACGATTGAGCCGATAACTGCCGTTGGCGATACTCCCGCGTCTTTCAATATCTTCGCGAGCATGCCGGTTGTGGTCGTCTTCCCATGCGTCCCTGCAATAGCCACTGTTTTTTTACTTTTTGATACTTCTCCCAGCATTTCAAAATAGGAGAATTGTGGGATGCTACGACGAACCGCTTCTGTACGTTCTACGTTGTCGGAGTGCGCCGCATCGGTGTGTACGATCAGCTCTGCGTCCTGCGGGATATTTTCTGCGTTGTAGCCGATTACCACTGGGATTCCGAGCTTTTCTACGGCATTAAGAGTTGGAAACCGCGCGTTGTCCGAACCGGTCACACGAACACCTTCGCGAAATAGCATCTGTGCAAGTGCAGACATCCCGACACCAGCAATCCCAATAAAATGTATTTTCTTCTTTTCATCCATACCGCTAATCTAGCACTTCAATGATATAAGAGGCATCCGGGAGCAGTTCCGTCACATGCGCTCTAAATTGCGGCGTGTCGTGACTAACTAGTAGTCTAAGCTTGCCGTCAGCAACCTCCCGCGGCCACAACTGTTTCTTCACGCGCTGCGCAACCGCTTCTGCAGGGTCAAAAAACGGTATATCACCGAGCACCTCGCGGAAAGATGTGAGCGCTAGCGGGTAATGCGTGCAGGCGAGGATGATAACGCCGTATTTCTTCATGTCATAGGGAGCGAATGCGCCAGCAATCAGTAATTTTT
>ERZ1292629.362-Hain-H43-01um-R1-362-length-48138-cov-17_pt3 | contig 26947 bp, 53 predicted proteins | sample MGYA00564399_ERZ1292629 | MGnify/ENA primary metagenome ERZ1292629 (study PRJEB36523, sample SAMEA6512636) | groundwater metagenome | collected 2019-01-08 | study: AquaDiva: Metagenomics assemblies of 32 groundwater samples
GGACACTTGCGCATTGTCGGACACCCACGCATCGCCGAACACCTGCGCATCGCCGAACACCCGCGCATCGCCGGACACCCGCGCATCGCCGGACACCCGCGCATCGCCGGACACTTGCGCATTGTCGGACACCCACGCATCGCCGAACACCTGCGCATCGCCGAACACCCGCGCATCGCCGGACACGTTGATCGCGTTTTCTCGTTCAATCCAGCCGCCAATTTCGCCCCCGACGACTGCGCCGAATGAGGCGAGCGCCCGAATGCGCTTCAGCGTGGTGCCAAACACAACCTTCGTCTCGCCGGTGAACTCGAATTTTTTGTTTGCCATCTGATCCTTCGTGAGTGTGGCTCCTGCCGTGAGTGGTGAGCGTTGAAGGGAGTGTTGCAAAACTTTGCTACCTTGTCAAGCAATATTTTGGGTTAGGCTGGCGTACGAAAATATCAACAAACTTAGGCTTTCAGATCAATGATTTAACGCTTAGATTTAACGGGCGCCGTCCAAGACGCCGCCATTCTCTCGTTACTAGCCGGTTCCGAGAATACTCGACTAAGCAGGCGTTTTTCCATTGTCGCCTGATCGAATAGAAGTTCCCAAGGTTCGCAGTTGAGCGCTTTAGCGATACCGGCGATCACGTCCAGCGCGGGAGCCGGCATGTCATCGCCGGTCTGAAAAACATAGCGGAGCGTGCGGGGCGAAATTTTCTTGCCTTTTTTCTTACCAGAGACCCAATAACAGCTTTGCGCCAGATGTTCGGGACTGGTGAATTTCCCCCCCGCTTTGCGGAGGATGTTTGCAATCAATAGTTTGCGGTATGTCATATCGGTCTCGATATCTTATCAACAGCAAAGCGCAATAAGTTGCTTGACAGCATCGCAAAATATTGGGACACTTGTCCCGTGATGGAACAACCGATACTTGATTACGTCCTTTCCGAGTTACAGACTCGTAAGGGCAACTGGCCTTCGATAGCGAAGGCTATAGAGCCGGATTCGTGGGAATCCTATTACTCATGGCTCACGAAGTTTGCGCAGGGAAAAATTCCAGACCCGAGCGTAAACAAGATTCAGCGCCTGGCCGACCACTTCCGCGGCGTGGAGCGTGAGCGCGCAGCATGAGCGATGAAGTCCAGGTTGAATTGCGCGGCCCTATCTCCCGCTGGATAGCGGACGTGCTCGACGCCGTGTCTCTGGCACGTCGAGTGTCCCGCACCGAAGTCGTGAACACAGTGCTGGAAGAATGGGCTAAGGAACGCCTGCATGAAGCCAGTTTGCTGACGCGCGTTTCCCGTGGCAACGGAAGCCAGCCGGAAAAGTCTGGAAGGTCACCGGAATGACCGCCCATCCCCTCCCCGCCCATGCTCGCCACGCCCAGCGCGACCGGGCGGCGCTGGCGCAGCCATCAGGGAGGGCGGCATGATCGAATTTCAAGGGTTCCCCAAGATCGCGCGCCTCAGTCGCAACGTGATCATCAGCGAAAAAATCGACGGCACGAACGGGGTGATCCATATTGGACCGCTGCCGAACGTGCAGGTAGAACACGAGGGACACACGAGCTACTGGTACGGTCCAGACGGCTCAACGTGGGGCATGTGGGTCGGCTCCCGCACACGATGGATCGGGCCCGGCGACGACAACTACGGCTTTGCCGCGTGGGCGCAGGCCAACACGGAAGAGTTGAAGCGGCTCGGTCCCGGTACTCACTTCGGCGAGTGGTGGGGTGCTGGTATCCAGCGTAATTACGGGCTGTCAGAAAAGCGGTGGTCGCTATTCAACGTCTCACGATGGTCCGACGATTCAGCGCGCCCCACCTGCTGTCATGTGGTGCCCGTGCTGTATGAGGGGCCGTTTCTTACAGACCAGGTGCAGCTAGCCTTGGCGATGCTAAAGATGCAGGGCAGCGCTGCCGCACCGGGGTTTATGAAGCCCGAAGGCGTTGTCATCTACCACGCCGCGGCGAACCGGCTTTTCAAGAAAACGCTGCTCGGCGACGAAGAAGGCAAGCATACCGAGGCACATCCGAAGAAAGAGAAAGTGTTGCGCCCACCGAAAGACCCATCCAAGGGCGGACGCCGTATCGGCGTGCTGCCGTTTGAGGGCCTCGACAGGAGGACGACATGATCCAGTCCTTTTTAGATTGGCTGCTCGAACGCCGTATCCAATCCGCGTTGCGGCACGCGATGAAGTTACCGCGCGGCACGCGGGAAAAGGCTCAGGCGTGGGCGCGGCTGAGCGTGTTGGTAGACCAGCGCAGCCCGCAGCAAAGTGCAAAAATTGCACGCCTCATTAAGCGCGAGACAGGAGGACGGTAATGCCCAAATACGCCCAGCGTTACTGTCCTAAATGCGGCTCCAACTCGTTTCGGCTGTTTTACAAGAACGCCCAGACCCGCTGCAATAACTGCCAGTTTACGGGGTCTCTGCAAATATGGCTGGCCGAGAAACCGGCGCTCAAGCCGAAGCTCCCGAAATATCACGGTATCCCAGCCGGCAAGATCGTGATCGGCCGAGGAAGTGTATGGGGTTCGGGGCCGGCGTGATGCTGACAAAAACACGCAATCGAAATATCCCAATGGCGTTGCGGTTCAAGCTGTGGTCTCAGCCGTGTGTGGTATGCGGCGTGCCATACAACATTCGATGTGACCACATCGTCCCTTTTTCCAAAGGCGGCCCCAATTGTGAGGACAATCTGCAATCACTATGTAGTCAATGCAACTATGCCAAGAGAAACAGATTGTCAAACACCGACTTGGAACGGCGTGTAGTAAAACACGGGCTAGATCACTTTCTGCGCGCAGTGTGGATGTGGGATACGCGGTATATCAACCCCTTTGATTGCCCTGGTTTTGAGCGGTGGTGCCGTGATTTGTGTGCGCCGGAGCGACTACAACACGCCCAAGATTTATGGCTGACTTTTCTGAACAAGATAAAGTGAATTACTACCGGCGCTATTCAGGCGACTACCTCCGCGACACGTCTAAGTTGTCCGTGCTGGAACACGGCGCCTATTCCCTGCTGCTGGATTACTACTACAGCGAGGAAACTCCGCTTCCGCTGGACTTGGAGGAGGTTTACACGATGGTGCGCGCGATGAAGCCAGCCGATCGTGCGGCTGTGGATAAGGTGCTCGCCCGCTATTTCGAGGCGCGGGAAGATGGATACCACAACAACCGGGCGGATCAGGAATTGCACATAGCAACAACCGTGATCGAAACCGCCCGCGAAAATGGGAAGCTCGGAGGAAGGCCGAAAAAAAACCTAGACCATAACCCAGAAGGAAACCCAGAGGATAACCCGCAAGGAAACCCAGACGAAACCCAGAACATAACCCGCGAGCAAAGCGGAATGGAACCCGCAAATAACCATCCACCAACCACCAACCACCAACCACCAACCACCAGCCTCCAACCGCCAATAAAAAACAAGGGCAAGGGCTCGGCGCAAGCGCCTTTTGTGCTTCCAGAGTGGATTCCTGCGGAACCCTGGAATGCGTGGATCGAAGCGCGAACGAAAGCACGACATCCGCCGACCGTATATGCCAAGCGCCTTGCGGTGTTGAAACTGGAAAATTTGCGAGATCAGGGCCACGAGCCCGCGCAGGTGTTGATGAATGCTGCTTTCAATAATTGGACTGGGCTTTGGCCGCCCAAGGAACCGTGATGAGTGCGTGTCCGAAATGCGAAAGCGAAATTGGAACAAGTGCGTATTGCGTATGCGGCTGGACTCGTAAAAAGAACCAGTCCATCCCCAATCCCGCAATCGACGCCCAGCGCATCGCAGAAGCGCACTGGCGCGACGAGCAAGCTGCCCGAGACCACCAGAGCCGGGCGGACGCCTATTGCGCGTCTGTGGGCCTTTCTCGCCGGCCTGGCGAGACTTCTGAGCAGCACATTAACCGGATGCGGGAGTGGGTGCGGGCGAAGGTCAGGAGCGGGGTGGTGCGGATCAAGCCCGACCGCGAACCAGGCGCTGACGAGGATTATGCCTACAGCGTCGCCAATGCCGTCGCAGCGGGAAAAATTGGGCCGGAGGCACGATGACTTTACTTCTCTCAATCATGCTCATGGCCGCGACCGACTTGTCCTGGTGGTGGTTGATCGTCGTTATTCCGGTGTGGATTTTTCACCTACTGGCGCACCAATGATGAATGTTCCACGTAGACGAATCGGGCGCAAGTCCAAGTACGGCAACATAAAAACGTTTGTCGATGGGCGGCTGTTCGCATCGAAGCGCGAGGCCGCGCGGTATAGCGAACTCAGGATTTTGCTGCGTGCTGGCGAGATCGGCGATCTAGTGTGTCAGCCTCGGCTCGCCTGCCCGGTTGGCAGCATTCACGTTTGCACCTACGTCCCGGATTTTTCGTATTGGGACCACAAGAAAAATTCGCAAGTTTTTGAGGACGTGAAGGGCTATCGCACCGCGATCTACCGGCTCAAGAAAAAACTCGTGCTCGCAGTTCACGGAATCGAGATCAAGGAGGTTCGATGACTGCTGCCGAAAAGTCCGCCTTGCTTGCCAACATCCGAATCATTGGTTTTGCCCATGGTGGGGTTTTGAATACCCAAATTGGGGTTTTGAATACCCAAATTGGGTCGGGGGTTTTATGACCATTCCAGTGGAAAGGACGCGCGCAGTCGTAGCGGGTTATGAGTTTTTGCGAGACTTGCTCGATCCAAAGAAAACGCCTCGTGTGCCGCGCGATATTCGCCTACGTGCTATCCGGGTGCTGCGACACTTTCCGTTTCCGTTTCAAATGGATAGCACCGCAAAGAAATGCCCGGAATTATTTGGAAGGATTGAGCCATGATCCTCGTCCTACTGGACCCAAACTTGACTCAAGACGCCGACGCCGATCCTGATCGCCGGCAGATGCTATCGCGGATGGAGTTGGCAAGGGCTGAGCGGGACACGGGTATGCAGACCGCCCTGGATCATGCCCAGGCCGATCTTCCCGAGTGGGGCGGTCTCGCGCTGGCGTATCTCCGAAACTATGCCGAGACACACGACAGATTTCCCGCTTGGTTCGCCACAGGCGCAGCGAACCTGACCCGATCTGTCCCGGTGCGCAGCGGCAAGGCATGGGGCAGTATTTTCGTGCGGGCGCAGCGTCTTGGCTGGATCGTGAAAGACGGGTTCAGACCAGACCCGCTAAGACACATGAACCCGGCGCCGGTATGGCGGTCGCTGCTGTTTCGCATGGCGGCGTAATGGATATTTCCAAGTGTAATGGCATCACCCGGCCCGGACAATTATGTCCGTTTGCCGAACAATGCCTGCGGTACGCGGCGCCGAACGAGCCGAAATGGCAATCGTGGATCGTGGCCCCGTACGCAAACGGCGTATGCACTTATTTCGTGGCGAACGGTAAGGAGATTGCATGACCCCCATTCCCAAAGTTTTCGTTGTCTCCCGTAGCGGAGCAGGCCCGGCTGTGCTCGCCGCGGTCCTGCTGACGATTGCCTTGCACTTGTGGACGGCGCCGTTTTTTACCGCAGCCAAGGCTGAGGTTGTCGATCCCCGCATGGAATCCGCCTGCAAGTGGCCGACTCGGGAAGGGATGATGACGGTGGTGACGGTCATGGCGGGAAAACTCGTGTGCTGGCGGTGGGAATGATGGCTCTGCACCGTATCTTCATTCTGCGCGCCGAGCCGTACTTTGACGGCCTGTTTGCTTTTCTGAAAGCGAACTGGCGGGCCATGTTGGATCAGCACAAGCCGTTGGCGGTGACGGTGACCGAGGCCAAGAGCAAACGGTCGCTGGATCAGAACGCTAAGCTACACGCCGTCCTGAACGACATTGCAGAACAGGCTTGGGTCAATGGCCGTCAATACGACATGGCAACCTGGAAGGAGTGGTATCGGCGAAAGTTTGTGGGGGTGGAGATCAAAGAGTTGCCGGACGGCACGCAGATCACGATAGGACGTTCGACAACCGAGCTTGATGTGGGCGAGATGGCCGACCTGATAACCAGGATTATGTGCGATGCCGCAGACGAATATGGGATGCCTTTCGATGACTGATCCCTGCCGCGTCGAGCGCACCAACCGCTGCATCATTGGTGATTGCCGCGCTGTCTTGCGCGACCTAATAACGCAGGGCGTGAAGGTGCAGATATGCGTGACGAGCCCGCCGTATTTCGGCTTGCGCAATTACGGGCATCCCGCGCAGATCGGATTTGAGGAAACGCCTGAACTTTTCGTTTCCGCGCTGGTTGGCGTGTTTCGTCTGGTTCGTGACTTGCTGGCTGATGACGGGACGCTCTGGCTCAACATCGGTGACAGCTACAACGCAGCAGGTCGGACGGGGCATGGGACTAGGATCGGTTACAAACAGAACACGAATCGAGCAAGCAACACGGGTGCCGATAATCTGCGCCCGAGCGTTGACAGCCTCAAGCCCAAGGATCTGATTGGGATACCTTGGATGCTGGCCTTCGCCCTCCGGGCGGACGGCTGGTATCTGCGCTCCGAGATCATTTGGCACAAGGTCGCACCGATGCCGGAAAGCGTAACCGATAGGCCAACGCGAGCGCATGAGGCAGTGTTTCTGCTCTCAAAGAGCGAAAAATACTTCTACAGCGCAGCTGAAGCCAGGGACGCACTGAAACCTACAAGTGTGGCGCGGCTGATGCAACCGAACTACGACGAGCAGGAAGGCAGTGATCGCGCCAACGGTGGCGCGAAAACGAATGGCAAGATGAAGGCCGTAGCTGCACATTTTGGCGGGCGCATCAAATCACAAACGAACGATCAAACTCGTTTGGCGAGCGGAAACGAGTGGCATCAAGACCCAACTAACGGCGCGAATTGGCGTGACGTGTGGCCGATGGCAGCGGACGGTTACACGGGAGCGCATTTTGCCGTGATGCCCAGAGAACTTGCGAGGCGGTGCATTGTGGCCGGCAGCCGCCCGGGCGATACCGTGCTGGATCCGTTTTTCGGAAGCGGCACGGTAGGCGAGGTCGCGCAGAATCTCGGCCGGCAATGGCTTGGAATTGAGCTAAGCCCCGCCTACGCCAAGCTTCAAGAGCGCAGGACGGCGCAGCAGGGGCTAGTGCTATGACCCCGCGCTGCCGCTGCTCGATCTGCAAGCTCGCTCGTGCGCTGGATCGTATCTCGCGCAAATGCGCGGTGCACGAGCGGAGAGTTCTGGCCGACGTGTGGGACCGCATGGCGCACGCCGAGACAGATGCCGAGTGGCGCAGGCTGAGAGCGGAAGGGAAGTGGCCGGGATGAGTGATTACGAGCAGTTTCTAGTGCAAAAAGCCATCGTTGACCCATCGACCGGGCTTCACGCAGTTCCGGCGTTAAATCCGATGTTGTTTCCATTTCAGCGCGATATCGTAGCATGGGCTTTGCGCCGAGGTCGTGCCGCGATCTTCGCCGACTGCGGCATGGGCAAGACGCCGATGCAGCTTGAATGGGCGAAGCACATACCGGGTCGCGTCTTGATCCTGGCGCCGCTCGCCGTAGCGCAGCAGACGGTGCGCGAGGGGGCCAAATTCGGAATTGAAGTGATATACGCAAGGGAAGGCGGTGCTCATCTTGGCAAGATAACCGTCACCAATTACGAAATGCTGGAACACTTCGACGCCGGCATGTTCCATGGAATCGTGCTTGATGAATCGTCAATCCTGAAAGCCTACGACGGCAAGACGCGCACGCAGATTATTGACTCATTCGCGCAGACGCCGTTCAGGCTGGCTTGCACGGCCACGCCAGCGCCGAATGATTACATGGAGCTTGGCAATCATGCTCAGTTCTTGAGCGTGATGAGCTACACGGAAATGCTTTCCATGTTTTTCGTTCACGATGGCGGCGAAACTCAAAAGTGGCGATTGAAGGGTCACGCCCAGAGCGAGTTTTGGCGCTGGCTGTGTTCGTGGGCGGTGATGATCCGCAAGCCCTCTGACTTGGGCTATGAGGATGGCGGCTTCATCCTGCCGGGAATGGTCATGCACGATGTAACAATCCAAGTGGATAAGCCGACGACCGGGATGCTGTTTGCAATCGAGGCCAGAACCTTGCAGGAACGAATCGCCGCACGCCGGGATACTGTGCCCGAGCGGGTAGCACATTGCGCCGCGCTTGCGAACGCAACCGACAAGCCTTTTCTCGTATGGTGCAATCTCAACAGCGAGAGCGATGCGTTACGCAAAGCGATCCCCGGCTCAGTCGAAGTAAAAGGCTCAGACGGTTGGGCTGACAAAGAGCGCAACTTGCTCGGATTTGCGAATGGCGACATTCACTGCCTGATTACCAAGCCAACGATTGCTGGCCACGGTCTGAACTTGCAACGTTGCGCCGATATGGCTTTCGTCGGGCTGTCGGATTCATACGAGTCATTCTACCAAGCCGTGCGCCGCTGTTGGCGCTTCGGGCAAAAGCAAACGGTCAACGTTCATGTCATCACTGCCGAGGCTGAGGGTGCGGTGGTTGCGAACATCAAACGCAAGGAACGGGAGGCGCTCGATATGGCAGCAAACATGGTTGAGCACATGAAAGACCTGAATACCGAAGCACTCCACGGCGCGACTGTTCGCAGCAGGATGACATACGAGCGCGATGTTAAACAGGGAGACGGTTGGACGTTGCACCTTGCCGATTGCGTGGACGTGGCGAAGGAAATGCCGGATGAAAGTATCGGCTATTCGATCTACTCCCCGCCGTTCGCCAGTCTCTATACCTATTCCAACAGCAACCGCGACATGGGAAACTGCGCTGGCGATGATGAGTTCATGGAGCAGTATCAGTTCGTTGTGCGCGAGCTTTACCGGGTGACGAAACCGGGGAGATTGACGAGCTTCCATTGCACAAACCCGCCGTTGATGAAATTCAAGGATGGGATTATCGGGTTGAAAGATTTTCGCGGTGACCTGATCCGCGCACATCAAGCAGAAGGCTGGATTTACCATTCCGAAGTCTGTATCTGGAAAGACCCGGTTACGGCGATGCAGCGCACCAAGGCGCTCGGCTTGTTGCACAAGCAACTGAAAAAAGATTCCTGCATGTCGCGCATGGGCATCCCTGATTACGTGGTGACGATGAGGAAACCGGGAGAGAATCTAGACCCGGTAAGCCATACTAATGACGACTACCCAGTGATCGAGTGGCAGAATGTCGCCTCCCCCATCTGGACTGACATCAATCCTTCGAACACGCTGCAATTCAGATCAGCGAGAGAACACAATGACGAGCGGCATATTTGCCCGTTGCAGATCACGGTAATCGAGCGGTGTCTGCGTCTCTGGTCCAAGCCGGGCGATGTAGTCTTTTCTTCATTCGCCGGCATCGGAAGCGAGGGATTCGTCTCCATCCAGATGGATCGTATGTTTATCGGCGCGGAATTAAAACGCTGTTATTGGGAGCAAGCATGTCGCAATTTGTCGATGGCTAAGACGGAGCAAGGCGGATTATTTGCGACCGCCACAGAAGCATGACCCTCACGTCGCGGATTATGGAGTATGTCGCCGCGCACCCGGCTTGCGGCGCGACCGGGGTATCGCAGGCGCTTGCTGCGCCGAAGACGAGTGTTGCGCCAATCCTGTCGCAGTTGCGGCGCCGTGTTGACAGGCACATCAAGACTCCCGGCAGGAACTTGAGCAAAGGTGCGGCCCGGAAGTTTGGAACTCCTAACATAGGAAGTGCAGAAAAAATATACGAAGAACTTGGCGTGAAGCAGCCGGGTATTTCAGGCGTACGCGCCAACGGCAAAGGCAACCGCTGGTTCCAGGACGGCGCGGCAACGCACGGCAGCAAGAGCAACGCCCGCAAAGCCGCCTCCGCGATGATTGCCCGAATTCCGTTTCCGCTCGCGCAGTATATCGCCAAAGTCTTTAAGCCGGAGCAGATGACGCCGTGACCGCCTCTGACTATCTCGAACGTGTTGCCGGCCTGCCGTGCGTGATCTGCCTGCACAAGATCGGCGTGAAGGTTTACGGTGTTGACGTTCACCACGTCGGCGACGCCAGCGACCGTGACGATTGGGCTGTGGCGAGCCTGTGCTTGGAACACCATCGCGGAGCGACGGGCGTACACGGTCTACACCGGAGAGGCTTTCACCGATTCTGGAAGACGACCGATATTATGTTGCTGGCGTGGACTACCGAACTGTTGAGCAAGGAACGGGGATGACCGAACGAGGACTGCTGGATTACGCCCGCTATCTGTACGCATCGACTGCCAAGCGCGGGCTGGTTGCGGTCGAGATGAAGGGGACGCGCATATCGTCGTTCGATGCGCGGGACGTCCTCGATGAGCGCCCTGAGTGCTTGGTGGGTGTTTACGACCAGCGGGCGAGTGTTGAGTGGATCATGGAAGATTTGCGGGAATTGGCATGACAGCATCGCTGCTGACAACGGCGAACACGTTCACCATGTCCGCGGGCCGACTTGAGGGTCATCTGCGGAACTGGACATGCTGGATGTTTACCGGCGGGCTGGGAGAATTCAAGGTTATCGGTGGAGTGGGGCTGCACGGCTACACGCATTTCGATGGCGATAACGAGTCTGTTTACGCGAAGATGGACATTGCAACGGCGAAGGCCACGGACGCCGCGATCAACGACCTGAAGTTGCTTGAAAAGGCGGCAATTCACGCGAATTACTTGGGCGCTAAGTGGGTGAGTATATTGAACATTCATGCCGTTTTGGTGATTGCTCGGCACGGGGTAAGGATGGGGCTTGAGAGACGGGGGATTGTTTAGTGCTTGACAAACTCCGTGGATTTGCTATCCTTGCCGGTGAGTGTGGGCGTTTTGCGCCCAAAAATTCTATAACGGCTCCGAGAGATCGGGGCCGTTCGCACGTACGGAAGCCCTGCTCGGGGCAGCCGACGACATGCGCGCCCTCCCCGCGCTTGGGCGCCGGCAACTACAATTTTGAAATCATTCCCGCCGTTGCTCACGAGGCGACGGTGCCCGAAGCGGAAGCTGGACGCTGTAACCAGGACGAATTGTGATGTCATTTAGGCTCACCCCCACGCGCCTAGCCGCGATTTATTCTTGCCTGCGCGCCATGCCGCCATTCTGCCGGTGGAAACTGCCGCCGGCCGATCAGATCACCTTCAAGGCGGTTAAACGGCACGACGTGTACGGCGAGCATGACATGACGCCGAACATTATCCGGGTGTCGACGTCGCTGAACGGCCACTGGGACACCATTTGCAAGACTCTGGCGCATGAGATGGTCCACGAAGCGCAGCGGGTTGCTGGCGAGCCGCGCACACACGGGGAGGGCGGCTTTATGAGGCGCTGGCGATTGGTTGCTCGGCGATTTGGTTGGGATCCCAAGGCGACCTGATGCCGCAGCACAGACTTACTCAGCGGGAAATCGACAAGACGCTGGCCGTCCTGAAGAAACACGGGGGCAACCAGATCCGCGCGGCCGCAGAATTGGGCATGGCTCGTGCGACCCTACAGCAGCGCATGATGACCGCCAAGACCGGCCGCACGGCAGAGGCGGCGCAGGCCGAGATCGGGACGAAGGCCGACTTGGTAAAAGACCTGGCCGAGCACTTGCGGGTCCGGCCTGGGTTGTCCCATCATCAGTGGAAGCGGGCCACGAAGGCTGTGCAGCCCGATCGCTATCTTGAATCTTTCGGCTCGTGGACGGCGTTCAAGAGCGAGGCGTTGAAGCTGCTCGCCCCAAACGAAGTTACGGAGGGTTCGGCGTCGTCAGCGGAAGTCTACGAACTGAAAGACCGCGTGAGGACGTTAAATGCACAGCTTTCCGGCATTCAGCGCGAACAGTTGACCGATAGGCGCGTTCGAGAGCAGATCATCGGCCTGAAAGATGCTGAGATTTCGATACCTGAGTGGGTGCTGAAACCCTGCGGTGCGGCAGACACAACGAGCGTGCCGACGTTGTTTGTTTCAGACCTGCATTGGGGTGAGATTGTGGACGCAGATCAGGTGGATGGGGTCAATGCATTCGACTTAGCGATTGCCCATGATCGCATTAAGGTGCTGGCGAGCAGCACGATCGATCTGCTTAGGCACCACATGGGTAAAATGAAATATCCCGGCATCGTCATGCCTTTTGGCGGGGACATGGTGACCGGGGATATTCACGAGGAACTGACCGCGACCAACGAAATGGAGATCATGCCCACGGTGTTGGATTTGTGGGGTTCTATGGTCTGGCTGATTGAAACAATGGCCGAGGAATTCGGACAGGTGTTTGTGCCATGCGTGACCGGGAATCACGGTCGGAACACCCGGTTTACCCGAGCGAAGGGCCGGAACCATACCAGCTATGATTGGCTGCTCTACAATTTTCTTGCCAAGCACTTCGAGGCGAAGAAAGACGCGCGGGTTAAGTTCTTGATCTCGCCTGCCGCGGATTGTTTGTATCAGGTGTACGGACATCGCTATCTGCTCAGTCACGGGGACCAGTTCAAAGGCGGAGATGGGATTATCGGGCCGCTTGGCCCCCTGACTCGCGGAAACAAGAAGAAGGCCGCGCGCAACGTCGCAATTCGCCGGGACTATGACACGATGATTGTGGGCCACTGGCACACCTACATGTCTCTGATGCGCCTGATCGTGAACGGGGCGCTGAAAGGGTACGATGAATATGCCTACGTGTCGAATTTCGATTACGAGCCGCCACAACAAGCCCTGTGGCTCACGCATTCACTGCGCGGCATAACGATATCAGCGCCGGTCCAGGTGGACCCTAAACAGGTCCGCCAAGAGGATGTTGAATGGGTGAAGTGGGCGGCGTGATCGATTTCTTTGTCCAGGCGATGATCGTCCTGCTTGGCGGCGCCACTATAGCACTACTCGCATCGAAGCTGGGCCGCGTGCGGCGGTGGGGTTATGTTGTTGGTCTTGCCAGCGAGCCGTTCTGGATTTATGCGGCACTGGTGGCGGGCCAGTGGGGCATCCTGCTTGTCGCTTTGTGGTGGGCGTGGTTCTACTACGTCGGCGCGGTGAACAACTGGGATGTGGCATGAATGGCTGTGCGAACTGTAAACACAGCACGGAGGTCGTCGGCCAGATCGGCAAGAGTCAGCACAAGACCGGTTATTACCGCTGTAAATTCAAGCCCTCGTGGTCGTACTGGTCGAGTACATTTGACTGCCCGATTGGCAAGTGGGATAGCGGACGAGCCACAGAGCGCCTACCCGGCCTCGTCATACCAACTCGGGTATGAAACATGAGGCAGTTTAGATTTGTGCGAGAAAGCGTAGCCGGACTACGACGCATAAATCTAAACTGGGCGCACTGACGGAACCGTGCCGAGTGCCGGGAAATCCGCTCGCGCAATGCGGGCGCCCGGTTTATACCTGATTTGTAAGAAAAACAGGTATAAATTTCTTACAGTTTTTGACAACTCATAGGTTGTTGATCTCAGCGGGTTTCACAACCTTTGTCTTGTATGTCGCGGCTCCTTCGGGAGTCGTTTCTTTTTGGAGCAGCGAACATGAGCCGCGCGTGGTGGACACCGAGCCGCGTTTTGATTGCGGGATTTTTCGTGCTTGTGGTGCTTTACAACTGTTCTGCTGGCGAAACGCACGCACAGACATCAGGCATAACCCCACAGGACTTTGTTCTGATCCCCAATAAAGATGGGTCGCTGGTGGTGAAACTACCATCGAAAACCGTACAGAAGTGTGTTGTTCAGGGCGGATGCCGGATTACGACCTTGGCGGAACTTGATGCATTCGCCCGCGCGATCGCGGCGGTAGCCAGCAAGTCGTGCGGTAGGGAAATATGATGAGGCCGCGCGTTGTCGTTGCCGCCCTTGCGCTGAGTGCTGCGGGGCTGGTGGGAATTGTCGGCTATGAGAATTATTCAGATGTCCTCATGCCAATGCGGGCGTTCAGGCCGGCGCGGGTGGTGTGATGGAGTGGCTGATACCCATCATCAGCAAGATCGAGAACGTAGCGATCTTAGTCCCTGTGCTGTGCCTTGGCGGGCTCGGGTATTTATACGTCACCGAGCGTCGGGAGAACCGTGTTGACCGTCAGGCACTTATGGACTTGATGCTCAAAACCACTGACGCCCTGAACGGGCTGAGGAATGTTCTGAGCGCTTTAACGGGGAAGTCGTTGTGAATATCGGATGCCACGTTCTCAAGCTCTTGTTCCCTAAGTCAGAGGCCGAGCGGCGGGACTATCGGCAGTTGATTCAGCAAGCCGAGGCGCATACCGAGGATCTGCAACGCACGATCGCGGCAAACGGGTTTGCGGTTGACGATACTAATGGTTCGGCGGTTGACAAAGGGTTGACAAAAGATGGCGCGCAGGTGTCCTGAATCCGGCATTCTCATCATCAAGAGTTTTGAGGGCATTCTGGACGGTGATCCGACCACGGTGAATCTTGATCCTTATCTATGCCCGGCGAATGTGGCGACGATAGGGTGGGGCCACGCCGTTACGCATAGCGGCGTGCAGTTGCGGGGCAATATTGGGCTACAGCGAGCGCGGGCGATTTATCCCGATGGGATTACCCCATTCGAGGCCGAGGATTTGCTGGCGGATGATGTGGCAGAGAAAGCGTCTGAGGTCGAAAGCCTGCTCGAAGTCGAGGTTACGGACAATCAATTCGCCGCGCTGGTTTCGTTTGCGTTCAACGTCGGGACCGATATCGACGAGGACGACATGCCAGAGGGACTGGGCGATAGTACGTTGCTTCGGAAGGTGAATGCGGGCGATTTCCAGGGGGCCGCGGGCGAGTTTCCGAAGTGGAACAGAGCCGCCGGCAAGGTCGTGCGCGGGCTTACTCGTCGCCGCGAGGCCGAGCGAGCGTTGTTTTTGAGGATAGGAGACTGACATGCTAACGCGAGTGTTGTTAATGTGCGCCGTGTTGTTACTGGCTGGCTGCGCGACCGTTGGCGAAAAGGTGTTGCTTGCTGGCACAACCGGCGCCGTGCGTTTTTCGCCGGCAGACGTTGACCGGGCAATCCTGATTGCGCAGCAAGCGAAGGACGTAGACGCCGAGGCGTGCTTCAAGGCAATCCGCAAGCACGTCGATCAGGAGTTCAAGATCGAGACGGTCGGCCCCGTATCGGCCTACGCCGCCGCCCGCGTTCGCATACACGCAGCCCGCGCTGGTCTCGCGCCCGACGTTCGCAAGGAGTGCTCCGTTCTCATCCTTGACGCCGCGACATTTGCCCGACAGCTCGGCCTGACGTTCGGCGGGGCGCTGCTGCCGTGAACCGGCTTCGCACGCTGCCGATCGCCGACTTGCTCGCCTTCACCGCGAAGCTCTCAACCCGCGACTGGCGCAACTTGACGGAGGGGGACTACGCTGAGATCGGCGTATTCATCGCAACCGATGGGTGCAGCGGCGTGCCGGACTTCTACCTGAACTGCTGCATCATCCATGACTGGTGGTATCGGACGCACCACAACCTCGATGCGACGCCGATCAGCAAGTTTCAAGCTGACAAACGACTAGAGGAGTGCATTCAGGCAGATTCGCCTTTCGGCGGTTGGTCTCCGATGGCGTGGTGGCGGCGGCGCGCGCTGAGAAAGTGGTTCAAAGCGCAGAGCAAGAAGGCGTGGGCATGAGAGAGCCGCCGTTCTTCATCCGCTGGTTCATCAAGGCCGCGTCTTTGGAGTATGTGCAATGGGCAGTTTAGCTGATCTCTTGCGTGACCCTAGCGGAAACTTTATAGATCAAAGTCGTCCAGTTATCCAAAATCCAGATGGCAGCATATCAACTGAACGCACAATCACCGTAGAGGTCGATGGAAAGTATTACCTCATACCCACTATCGTTAACGGCAAAATCCTTGACCCAAAAAAAGCCATTTCTTTGTTCAATCTTGGGAGCAATAAGCCCGTTGGAGTTTTTAATTCTTCAAATGAAGCTCACTCTGCTGCCATACAAAGGAGCAAGCGTATTGGCGAAATATATGGTCCAGCGAATCAAGATCCTACGTTTATGATGAAAATTCAAGACAGAATGAGTGGAGGTCATGGGCTTGCTGATTTATTGCAACCACAACGCCCAATGATAAGGAATGAAGGATTGAATATGCGTGGCGGTGGTCAACCACCAACGCAGATACCCAACGCTTTCCGGGGACCGCTGGCTCCCGTTGATCCAAATAATCTTGAGTTTCTCCCGAATATTGGTTCTCCGTGGTGGCAAAGGAAACTGTGAAAGAGCCGCCGCGCGTATTCTCAAGTGGTTCATCAGGGCCGCGCTGTGGGCTTCAAAGCACGTCATCGGGCCGGTCGGGCGGTGGTTACCCGCTGGTCGAAGTGACGTGGGTTGATAGTACCGGTACTCCGGGCTGGCAGCGGGAGATTCAGGTGAAGCCCTTGGTCTGCCACACCGCGGGGTATCTCATGCGATCCAGCAGGAATTCTGTGGTGGTGGCGTTGAGCGTGAGCGAAGAACGTAGTGCAAACACTTGCGCGGACACGATGACCATACCGCGCGGCAGCGTAAAACGGATACGGAGATTGAAGTGACTACGCTCGTTTGTTTCGATTCCAAGGCCGGCACGCTGCGCCGCTACAAACGCGGCTACAACAAGGACGTGATTTGCAAAGGCGAGGCGGTCGTGACGCCGTGGTCTGAGCTACCGCAGCATATGCGCCTGATCGACAGGGCCGAGTTAGAATCGTTCCGGGAACTACCGGAACCCACGGCCCCGATGGTGGCGTGAGGCGGGAGCTGATCGTTGCACAGGCCGTGCAATGATTAAGCCGGTTTACGTTTAGCCCACCGCGCGCGGGCGGCTTTTCGCGCTTTCTCTGACCGCTGCTCTGGTGTGAGGGCGGCGCCGGATGCGCGACCACCGGCAGCGGCACCCAGGCCGGCCAGGTGCCGCATGACGGCGCGAATGGTGCGGGTTGAGGGTGCGGTCACTTTATGCCCCCATCGGTAAGATTGGATTATGCAAAATTTGCAGGACTGAGCGAAGCCCGGAGATCGCACGGTCGTATAGCTCTCCGTCGGCAGAGTCCCATCCGTCGAGCCAGATTGACTGCATCCACTCGATAATATCACTCTGCGGAGCCTCGTTTCTCTGTATGCCGCGCATACGTTCGTGGTGCCCATTGCAATAGACGAGGCGTTGGCTTTCGTTCATTTTCATCTGGCTAGTCGCCGTGCCGCCGCAGATAAGGGATTCCGCGTATTTTTTGGTGAGGATCGTCATTTTAATTCTCCTCCCAGCGCGTACTGTGCGCCGTGAGGTGCTGCTCGCACGCTGCGGTCAGCCGCTCGGTCAGCGCGACGGCTAACCGGCCACAGGGGGCCGCCCCTGGCCGCTCAGCGTGATCGCAGCGCGGGCGCATATCTGGCGTCCCGGAGCTGGTGCAGTCGTACGGCGCATCTGCGCCCCTGCTCATGATTGTGCCCATGTTTGTGCTCCTGTGCCCGCTGCCGGCGGGGTGTCGGGCGGCTCGCTAACGCGAGCGGCCGCGTTTATCAATTTCGATCCAGTGCACCAGGCGCGCGCGCAGGCGAGGATCACAAATCTCGTCCTGCGCCGTGACCACTACGTCCGCTGCGTTCCAGCGCGCGCGCTCGCGCTCCGCGTCGGCGCGCCGCAAATAGCGCCCGAGGAGCGCACGTTGATCGTGTAAAATGTGGAATTTCATGATGATGCCAGTATGCGCGCACGGAGTGAGCATGTCAACAGGTATTCAGATGATATTTTCTAATGCGAAATCAGAGGGTGGACGGATTAGATTTTCTAATGCGAACAGGATTGAGAGCAAGGATAAGCAGCAATGACATTTTGCAAGGGGACATCTGGTAATCCCGGCGGCAGGGCGAAAAAATCTCCTGAGTTGCGCCGTATTGAGGATCTGGCCAGGGAACACAGTCCGGCCGCTCTGGCGGCGCTGCTGGACGAGGCCAAGACCGGCAGGGGCGCGCCTCGCGTGACCGCTGCGGTAGCCCTTCTGGATCGTGCGTGGGGAAGGCCGGTTGACCGGCAGGAGAGTGGTGAGCCCGGAGCGTTTGCCGCCGAACTGACGGACACCCAGCTTGATGCTGAAATCAAAGAAACCGTGGAGTTGGCGATTAAGAGCGGGACGGCGAAGGCGCTGAAGATCGTCAAAGCTGCGTGACGACCACTACATATAGTGGCCGGTGTCGAAAAACACGGGTTTTGACCGGATCCCGATCTATATATAGTGGTTTCCTGTGCTGAACCCATGGGCGAAGGCCAAGGCGCTGCTGCTCGAGCGCCAGAGGCGGCAGGCTCGTAATTCGCTGGCCATCTACGCCGGCCTACACATACCGGTCGAGATCGAACGTGACGATCTGCCGGCATTGCACGAGCTGACGATTGCTGCCAGGTATATTCCGGCCGAGCATCACAGGTTGCTGCTGGAAAAGCTAGAGGCGGTCGAGCGCGGTGAGATTAAGCGGTTGATGGTGGCAATGCCGCCAGGTAGCGCGAAAAGTTCATACGCATCAACGATATTCCCGGCGTGGTATCTCGGCAGGCATCCGACCGAATCAATTATCGCTGCCAGCCAGACGCAGGAGCTGGCGGACAGGTTCGGCAGGCGGGCTCGGAATCTGGTGGCAAGCCGGGTGCACACCGATGTATTCGGCTCCGGGCTGGCTCCTGACCAACGTGCTGCTGGCCACTGGGAGACGGCGCAGGGCGGCGAGTATCACGCAACCGGTGTGCAGCCGTTCGCTGGCCGTCGCGGCGACGGGGTGATATGCGACGACCTGCTGCGTGGCCGCAAGGATGCCGACTCCAAGACCGTTCGTGATTCGGTTTGGGAGTGGTATCTAAGCGATATCCGGCCACGGCTGAAGCCAGGCGCGTGGGCTGTGATGATCGCTACCAGATGGCACGAAGATGACATAACGGGGCGCATCCTGCCGCCTGAGTTCATCGGCAAATCTGGCTGGGTAGCCGCCAAGGACGGCGAGCAATGGTATGTCCTAAGCCTGGCTGCGGTGATCGAGACACAGGAAGAACAGGATAACGACCCGCTGGGGCGTAAGGTTGGGGACATTCTCTGGCCGGGCTGGTTCACGCCGGCCATGCTTGAGCAGGAGCGCAAGACGCAGGGCAGGCGAAACTGGTCGGCGCTTTACCAGCAGAAGCCGCGTCCGACGGAAGGCGCCATCTTAAAGCGTTCCGACTGGCGTAAATGGCTCCACGAGAAGCCGCCGAAGTGTGAATACGTGGTGTCGGTCTACGACACGGCATTTGAGGAGGGCGAGGAAAACGACTACACGGCTCGGACGACGTGGGGCGTGTTCTGGCACGAGGAAGAGCGGCCCGCAGAGATTCAGGCGCTGCAAGTCAAGCTCGGTAAGCCGCTGGTTTCGGGCCGGTATTGCTGCATCCTGCTCGAACGGTTCAAGGACCGGGTTGAGTTTCCCGAGTTGAGGCGGCTCGCTGCCAAGCACTACAAGGAATTCAAGCCGGACAGGATTCTGGTCGAGAAGAAGGCGAGCGGCCATTCGCTGATTCAGGAGCTGAAGCGGGGCCATATCCCGGTGACCGCGGTCAAGGCAGACCGCTCGAAGCTGGCCCGCGCGCACGCCGCCGGCACGGTGCTGGAATCCGGTTGCGTGTTCTACATGGACAGGCGTTGGGCCGAAGAAGTCATGGACGAGTGCGAGGCTTTCCCGGCCGGCGAGCACGACGATATCGTGGATACCTGCGTTCACGCATGGATGTGGCTGCGCAAGACCTTCCACCTACAGCTGCGTGACGAGCAGGACGAGGACGACGAGGACGCGCCAATTGTAAAGCGGAGGCTCTACGGCTGATACCGGCAATGCTGCGCGCGTGAAGCGATACCGTGCCAACCATCGGCGCATCGACTATGTGCCCGGCGCCAAAGCGCAGGCTGTCATCTCCGGGCGTCTGCGTGCCAGCACTGACAGTATTTCGGCTGTGATCGACGCGTTGGTGATGGCCGGCGGCCAGGCAGTTACCGGGAATTCTAATTACCTGAAATGATATGGAGCGATAATGACAATCAAGACGCGCCCAGTAACGCCTGAGTATCGGGGCGGGTACGACCGGATATTTGGTGCGGTGCAACCCAGGAGAGAAGTGCCGGAAGCCTCAATGCTGGCGTACCTACGCGGCGAGCCAGAGGAACGAGCCACGACCGATACGGTCACGCGAGCGGCGAAGGCGATGGTGCATTGATGGAACACCGGATGGCTGGCGCCGCCCTCCCGGAAGAGATGACGGTTGACCTTGGCGGCCCCTCCGTGATGTCGGCGTCTGGTGCCATGATGACGACCCTGCCGGGTGGTGAGATCGACGTGGATTTTGATCCCGACACGCAAGACCGACCGCAAGTTGAATCGGAAGAGCACTACGCCAATCTGGCCGACGGTCTGTCGGAAACCGTGCTGGCCAACATCGCGCAGGACGTGGATGAGATGGTGCGAGCCGACCGGGAGAGTCGGGCGCCGTGGTTTAAAAGATTGGCCAAGGGCATGGAATTGCTGGGCGTCGTGGAGGAGGTTGGTGTAGACCCACCGTTTGACGGGGCCAGCACAGCCGTTCACCCGCTGATTGCCGAGGCGATCGTGCAGTTTCAGTCTAGGGCGTTGGCCGAGTTGTTCCCAGCCACGGGTCCAGCCAAGGGCGTAGTAATGGGCGAAACCTCGAAGGAACTTGAGGAACAGGCCAAGCGCGTTGCGGGCTACATGAATTACCAGTTGACGGTGCTGGACAAGACCTATTACCCAGAGTCGGACAAACTGCTGTGGTCGGTCGCCTACGCCGGCAGTATGTTCCGCAAGGTGTACGCCGACCCGCTGGCGAAGCGCAATGTGGGCCGGCTGATAAAGGCTGCTGACTTCCTGGTGCCGTATTCGGCGACGACGCTAGAGGATGCCAGCCGCTACACGCACATCATCCCGTATTCGCAGCACGAGATGAAGAAGTTGCAGGACGCCAAGTTCTACAAAAAGGCCGAACTCGGAATACCGTCCTCAACCCATGAGGCCGACGATTCGCAGGAGTTGAGGGACGCCCAAGACAAAGCCGAGGGTAAGCAGGATTCTGATATCCGTGATGAGGATAGGGAACACATCGTCTACGAGATGACGACGGACTATGCGGTGCCGAGTGTCGAGGACGGCGAGGTACTGCCTTATGTGTTATCGGTCGAGCGTGATTCTTTGAGGGTGCTGGCGATTCGCCGTGCCTGGAGACAGAACGATCTGGACCGTAGACGCAGGGTTCAGGTTGTGCATTATCCGTTTATCCGGGGTGACGGCTTCTATGGGTTCGGCCTGCTGCATCTGGCGGCCGGATTGGGCCGGGCCGCGACTGGCGTCCTTCGCGTGATCCTGGACAACGCGGCCTGGGCTGCATTACAGGGGGGCTTCAAGACCAAGGACGCCAAGCTGCCGTCGCAAGTCAAGATGGCGCCCGGCAAGTGGATCGACACGGAAATGACCGCCGAGGAGTTGGCGAAGTGTTTCTACACGCCACCTTATAAAGATGTGCCGGTGGCGCTGTTTTCGATTCTGGAACTCCTGACCCAAATGGGACAACGGCTGGTTTCAACGACCGAAGCCACGGTAGGAGACGCCAGGAACACGGGGCCGGTGGGAACTACGGTGGCCCTGATTGAGCAGGGCAGCAAGGTTCAAACAGCCGTCCACAAACGCCTGCACTTCGCTTTGGGCGAGGAATTGCAGATTTTTGCCGAATTGAACGGAGAAAACCTGCCGGAAGAGGGTTATCCCTACAACGTGCCTGGGCAGAGTCGGCAGATAATGCGAACGGACTTCGACGAACGGGTTGACGTGCTGCCTGTATCCGACCCGAACATATTCAGCCAGACGCAGAGAATTGCCATAGCACAGGCGCAGATACAGTTGGCCGAGTCGGCGCCAGACCTATACGATCGTCGTGAAGTACATTTGAGAATGAATGAGGCTTTGCGGGTGCCCGACGTCGGCCGGGTTATGCCCGACCGCAAGAAGTTGGCCCGCTGCGATCCGGTGACGGAAAACGCTCTTGCGATGGTTGGAACACCGATCAAGGTATTCGCAGATCAGTATCACGATGCCCACATCGCGGTCCACATGGGACAGCTTGAGCTTTTGGCGGCGCAACAGTCGCCCAATCTGCCGCTGGTGCGGCAGGTCATGATGCCGCACATTGCCGAGCATGAGGCCCAGGCCATGCGCGTCAAGATGATGCAGAGCGTGGGGATGCCGTTGCCGCCGCTGAATCCAGACCCGGAGGACGACGAGGAAGTCGTACCGCCGCTACCCCCCGAGGTCGAGAACCAGATAGCGGTCAAGGCGGCCGAGGTTATGCAAGCCCTGACCGTGCAGTTGAGGGAGGCGCAGGCTGGCGCACAGCAGGCGGCCGCTACCCCGGAACAAGTAGAGCCAGACCCGGCTGCCGAGGAAGCGCGCAAGGATGCTGCGGCGCAAAAAGGCGAGGCGATCAAAGAAGCGGTTTTCCAGCAGGGAGAGAAGCGCAAGGACATCAGGCTTGTCAATGATTTACAGCGCGAGGACGCCAAGGCAGGGATAAGTCCAGTCGCCGTCAAGCAAGCAACCCAGTACCTACAGCAGCGTGGGCTTGAAGGGGCCATACCTCCCCGGAGGCTCGCGGTGGTATCCCGCGAACTGGGAAAATCTTTCGATGAAACTGTTAGACTATTGATGAGTTTGCAGGGCTCCAATCAGGGTCTGGGGCCGGTTGCTGATATCATGTCAACTTTTCCGAGGAGACGATGACCCAAAACGTCGTCATCGACCGCGACAAGTTTTTCAAGGCGCTGGACGGCAGCAAGGCAGAGTTAACGGCCTACATCCTGGCCGGGCGCTGCGTGAGCTTCGACGACTACCGCAACAAGACCGGTCAGTTGCATGGCTTGGCTACGGCGACCGACCATTTCAAAGACGTTGTGAAAACCGAAGAGGATGACGATGAGTGAGTTCTACGATGCCGGCGACGGCATAGAGTGGGCGAACGACAGCGAAGCGAAGATACCAGCGGTGCTGCCGAAACCATTCAAGTGGGCAGTTCTTGTGATGCCTATCCAGCCGAAGCCAATGAGCAAGGGCGGGATTGAGTTACCGCAAGAGGTCCTGGACAATCAAGGGCATCTACAGTTTGTCGGCAAACTCGCCGCAGTAGGGCCGCTGGCGTTCCGATCGCGCAAGTTGTGCGCTGGGTTATGGGACGTGTTGCGCGTCACGTTCGGAAAGACAATAGCCGGCGCCCCGAAGGTAGGCGACTGGGTGATGTTTGGCCGCTACACCGGGATGAGGTTTGAATTCGACGGCGCACGCTTCATCATGATGAACGACGACGAGTTGCTGGGCGATCCAGTGCAGCCGCAGAGCGTTCGGATTTACGTGTAGAGAAATAACCACGGCACAACAGGCCCGCTTCGGCGGGCCTGTTTATTGCCGGCAGATTTTGTCGTAGCCCTCGCACACAGGCGACGAGGGGCACGGTTCCCGTCGGGACGCAATCGCCGAGATAACGGAGATAAACATGGCAGAAGCGCCAGTGAAAGACGCGTCAGTCAAAGACGTATTTGACGACGGCGAAGATACCGGGATTGAAGAAGATCAGCGGGTTGTAGATGAGCTCGAAGAGGCCGAGCTGAAGATCGGAACAGAGACGGCCGCCGCCAAAGCCGGGACCGATGACATCGAGGTCGTGCTGGCCGAGAAAGAAAAGGCGGAGGCCGAGGACGCAAAGGAAGCGACGGTCGATGACGACGAAGGCTTGGCTGTTGTTGGGGGGGCCGCGAAAACCGATATCGTCGTAGATGATGACGAAGACCTGAAGAGTTATTCCAAGAAGGTTCAGGATCGCATCGCCAGAGAACGCAGGCTGGTCAAGCGGGCCAGGGAGGACGCCGAAACCGCGATAGCGGGCGAGCGGGTCCAGCGTATTAACGCTGAACGCAATGCTTTGACTGCGCATAAGAACCTGACGGCCGTGCTGTTGGTGAATATCGACAACCAGTTGAAGGTGAAGTCTACAGAACTCAAAAAACTGCTTACCGATGTAGCCACCGGAGAGGACGGGGCAGCCGGAAGGCAGGTTGACGTTCAGGGCGAGATGGACGATCTCAGGGCGAAGAAGCGAGAGATCGAGGGGGCCAAGGTTTCTCTTGAAAATCAGGCCGAGGAGTTCGAGCGCAAAGTCAAGGTGATGGTCCTTGCCTCACCGCAGACCACGCCTGGAACCCATGCGTGGATTGAGCAGAACAAGTGGTTTGGCGCGAAGGGGTTTACAGCGGAAACCATGCTGGTTCGAGCCATGGACATCAAACTGGCCGGGGAACGAAGTGACAAGGGATCGCAGGAGTATTTTCGGGAGTTGAATCGCCGGGTGCGAATTGAAATGCCGGATCTTGGCGATAAGGTAAAGCGGGCGTTTAAGCCTGCATCAATTCAGAGAAGTGCTGTTGCCCCGGTGTCCAGAAGTGCCGGGGTTGTGACGGATGCGGTCGGCAAGCGCCGGGTCACCCTTGACAAGGTTGACTTGCAGAACATGCGCGACTTCAAGATTGATACCTCAGACCCGAAAGCGGTTGCGCTCTACGCCCGCGAAAAACTTGCCGCCTTTAAAGGAGTCGAATAATGAATACCGAACAAGTCGAAGCCAAACGTAAGCCGGGCCGCCCGAGAACAAAGCCGTGGGACGCCGCGCCGGCGCAGGGAAAGCGCACGACCCAAGTTGTCCGTGACGACAGTATCCACGCCTCCCGCCTCGAAGACGAGCGGGCTGCGGTGGACGTTCACGACATGGAGGACGAACCCTGGGTAAACCCGGTGAGCCTGCCGTACCTTAAACCGAGGGACGGCATGGTGCAGCGCTGGATTCGGGTTGCCGTCCGTGGTGAAGCAGACCCGGTGAACACCGCCCGCAAGCTCCGCGAGGGCTGGCAGCCTCGCAGGATCGATACCGTATCGAAGAATATCCCGGTGCCGTGTATCGAGACCGGCAAATACGCCGGCTGTATCGGCGTCGAGGGTATGATCCTGTGCGAGATGACGGTCCAGAGAAACGCGCAGCGCAACGAGTATTTCGCCCGCAAGAACCGCGAGCAGAGCGCGGCCATCGACGCCCGTCTCGTCGAAGAAACACGGCACAACACGCCTGGTTTCGGACAGGCTGAGATCGAGAAGAAATCGAAGTTTGTACGTGAAGTTGCGGTAGCAGCAGACTAGTAACAAGGCGGGGTCTCCCCCGCCGGCATCACAATCACGACACCCATTCGGGTGTTGGTGGCCTGACCAGGCGCGTTGCCGACGATGTTTCCTGCCGTTTCCCGGCGCAGTTGGCGCGGTTAAACCCATTTTTCAATCACTACTTTTTTCTCTTAAAGGAGAAGACTATGGCAAATGTTGATAGCCCTATGGGCTTCAAGCCAAGGCGCAAAGTGGGTGGTGGAAGTCCTGGGCAGGCCAACCCTTATCCGTTGGCGAGTGCTTACGGCTCCAACATCTTCACTGGCGACGCGGTTGTTCTAACCAGCGGGAAACTGGCGGTTGCGACCGCTGCTTCCGCTGGTCTGCTCGGTGTCTTCGCCGGCTGCCAATACACGGCATCCAACGGCGACATCATTTTCTCACCCTACTGGCCGGCAAGCACGGTCACCAGCGGCAGCGTCGATGCCGTCGGGTTCGTCTACGACGATCCTGACACGGTATTCGAGGTTCAAGTCAGCGACGACGTTGCTTTCGTTCTGGCCACGCACAACCTTACGCTGTGCGATCTCGTTTCAACCCATGCGGGTTCAACCGTTACCGGGCAATCCAAGCAGGAACTTCAGGTTGGCACGGCCGGCGACGAACAATTCCTGGTCATGCAACTGATTGACCGACCGGGTAACGCGGTAGGCAACTGGGCCAAGGTCGAAAGCAGGATCAAAGACCATCGCCTCAGTTCCACCTACAGCGCATAAAGGAGACCCATCATGGCAATGAATCGTGCGCAGTTTAAGAAGCAAATGCAGTTGGGCCTCAATACCGTCGCCGGTCTGGAATACAAGCCGGAGAAGGATATGTGGAGACAATACCTTACCATCGAAACCGAAAATCGCAGGGCCTACATCGAAGACGTTGTGATGTCTGGCGTTGCGGCTGCCTCGGTCAAGGCGGAAGGCGCTGCCGGCGGATACGTTACGGCGTCCGAAATCTACACGGCCAAGTACCTCTTCGAGACGATCGTGATTCAGTTTGCGATCACCGAAGAAGCCGAAGAAGACGGGCTCTATGGCTCGCTGGTTAACAAACTGGCGAAAGCCTCCATGCGCAGCATGCAGTACACCAAGCGCGTCAAGTGCGCCAACATCCTGAACAACGGCTTTAGCTCTAGCTACCTCGGTGGCGACGGCGTGGCCCTGTTCTCGACGGCGCATCTGGGCGAGGGCAATGTCACGAACACGCTGGCCACAGCGGCTGACCTGTCCGAAACCAGTTTGGAAGACATGCTGATCATCGTCAATAACTTCCAGGACTACAAGGGCATTCCGATCTCGGTCGAGGCTCAAAAACTGGTGGTCCCGACGGCGCTTCAGTTCACCGGACACCGTATTCTCCATTCGACTGGACGGGTAGAAACCCCGAACAACGACGAGAATGCCATCAAGTCGATGGGCCTGATATCGGGCGGCATGGTTGTTGACAAGCAGTTGACCGACACCGACGCCTGGTTCCTTACCACCGACTGCCCTGACGGCCTCAAGCACGTCTCTCGCAAAGCCTTGAAAAAAGGCGTGGAGGGTGACTTCGAGACAGGTAACATGCGAATGAAATTTAGGGAAAGATACGCCAACGGCTGGACCATGTGGCAAGGTGCTGCGGGAACCGCGGGCGGGGGCTAATCCTCGTCGCAAGTAGCAGCAAGTAGTAGCAACAGAAGGGGTGGCCTAACCGCCACCCCTTTTCCATTGATCTGGTACTTTTCTTAATCGACGCTTTCGGGCGTTATCAGGAGATCGAAATCATGGCAAACGTACAACAAAGCATTGCGCAATACCCGAAGG
>ERZ1292629.1152-Hain-H43-01um-R1-1152-length-26938-cov-26_pt1 | contig 26938 bp, 29 predicted proteins | sample MGYA00564399_ERZ1292629 | MGnify/ENA primary metagenome ERZ1292629 (study PRJEB36523, sample SAMEA6512636) | groundwater metagenome | collected 2019-01-08 | study: AquaDiva: Metagenomics assemblies of 32 groundwater samples
AAATCGTGTCGGGCGAAAATTGACCGACGATTACGATTGCCGCTTCAAGGACGGCGATGGCGCCAAACACGAGCGCGCCTGTGCGCAGATATGAACGATAATGTTCGGAACGCCGAAGAATGAGCGCAGAGAGCGTGCCTATAAACGCCGCCACGAGAATAAAGCCGAGCGTGTCCGAATCAAGAGCCGACCCCCAGAGTGCGTTACTGAACGAGACGCCGGAAAATGCAGTTGAAAGCGCATATGCAACCACCGGCAACCATAGAGCTCCTATAAGTATGCCCGGCGGGAAAATGATATTACCGCGTCCGAGACGGGAGAGAATATAGACTGCAAGAGTGACAAGTGCGCCGGCTGCAAGAGCAAACGTTTTGGTAATCGTTAACGGAACCGTTGAAGACGGAATAAATATAAACAAAGAAACTACGAGTGTTGCGAGAAGCGTCCACACGCTTATTGTTTCTAGAGAACGACGACCCTTTGCGACTATTGTTTGTTGCGGAGGCATAATTAGTTATGTTTACGATATTTGATGATAATACCGCTAAGTATAGCCGGTCTGTGCTTTCATAAAATGCTTATCCACACTTTTTCGTAAGGTGTCACCTTACTTTTTTTATAATTCTCTTGACTCCGTAAGGTGACACCTACTATAATTATGGAATGACAAAGAGAGACGCACCGTTTACTGTAGGCGAATGGTATCACTGTTACAATCGCAGTATTGAAAAACGGAGCGCATTTGAAGATACTAGAGATTATCACCGTTTTCTAGAACTTATCTATTTGGCAAATGACGAGTTCCCTCTAAGGCGAGAGGATATCGGTATACGCAAATTTGAAGAGGTACTGAATATTCCTCGCGGTAAGAAATTGGTCTCCGTTGGCGCGTTCTGCATAATGCCAAACCACTTTCATTTGGTATTGAAAGAGGTCTTAGAAGGTGGCATCACTTCGTTTATGCGAAAGATTGGAACGGCATACGCTCTATACTTCAACTCGCGACATCAAAGAAGAGGTAACCTGTTCCTAAAGCCGTTCCAGTCCCTTCAGGTGTCGGGAGATCCTCACCTCCAGCAACTTATTAGTTACGTCCACTGCAATCCGGTAACGCTATATGAGCCCGAATGGAAGACCAAACACGTGGTTGACCCACAGTTCTTAGGAGAACGCATAGCGGAATATCCGTACTCAAGCTTGAGTATCCACTCTGGGGCGCGCACGCCGACTAAAGCCATCTTGGACGCAGAAGTACTTCCTGTAGCGCGTACTGTTACAATACAAAAAATGCTGAAAGAGGCACGTCAGTATTGCGCTGATTCTGACATTCCATAAGGTGTGGTACCCCGTTAGAGACCCACCTCCTGAACTGAACGCGACCACCGATTTGCGCCACAGTCTATCTAGCGGAGTCTCTAACGGGGTGGTATAATACTCTCGGACTTGGTTAGGCGATCGCCCGCCACACTGCAGAAGTGTGACGGGAGGAAAGTCCGAACACGGGCATCCGTAAGGATTGCAGAACGGTAATGGGTAATCCCCATACGTCGCGAGACGCGAGGTGCGAGCAGAAACGACCCGGTTAAGTCCGGCTGAAACGGCTAAATCCTTACCTCCGTGCAAGGCCGTACTCTGGAGACCGGAGGACAGAGGCCGGACATCGGAAGTTTCCGACTTCTGGTTTCCGTTCTCCGGTTTCTAGTTTGTGCCGCTCGAGCCCGACGGTAACGTCGCGCCCAGATAAATGATCGTCCTAGACAGAATTCGGCTTATCGACCAAGTCCAACACAATGCGAAAACCTGCGCTCCTGCGCAGGTTTTCGCTTGTAATGAAAACCTCGTGTCCAACACCGAGTGTTGGACATTGTTTCTCCCCCCTTTCTTCTTTTTATCCTTGGTATTCGAACTTCTTTTTGTATTCGTCGACTATTTTCTTTTGGTCTGTGGCCGCGCCTTCCAGCGCGCGTTTATAGAGACGTCTCTTTTCTACAGAGTCGCCATCAAGTGCGCGAACAGAGACGGAGCCATTTTCAAGTTTATCTGCCATGAACAATTTATTGAGTAATCGTATTAATGTCATAGTTGTTTTAGAAGGGTATCTATATCTTTTTGATGTGATTTAACCCACGTAGTGGCATCGTCCGATATTTTTTGTTCTTCATTATTCATTACTTTCATTCTATCTCTTTTTTCCTCCACTTCTTTATACTTTCCCCCTTATACTTTCTTTAAGGGTACCTGACTCCCTTTCCCCATGTATAAACTGTGCCTGTCCCCGTTATCCCGTTATCCCCGTTATCCCGTCTTGTATTGTATCAAAAATGAAAAGCCCCGCACGCTGTTAAGCAATGCGGAGCCCAAATGCGAAGGACTAAATCACAAGGTTTTAAGAGAACCAAGTGATTGAATCCTAAGTGCTACTTGCGGACGCCGGCGAACAGCCAGCGGCCGTCCCAGACGATGCGGGAGCGGCGGACGTCCACGCGGCGCTCGACGCCGTCCCACCGGAGAAACGCGGCATAACACCAGTTACCGTCGGCATCCTTCCAGTGCGTGCCATTCGGATGGTCATCGGCGAAAGCCGAATCGGCTTCGTTGACGGCGGCTTGCGCATACGGGTCGGGCTTGAGCCCGCGCAGGTCGTACTCCTTCGTGAGATTGTCGTCGCTGATGCAATTATTCCTGTCGTAGGCCGACTTGTCGGGCTTGAAGAAGAAAACGTCATCCTCTTCACGACCGTCATGAGGCATGTTTTTGACAACATTACGGTCGGTGTACTGCTTCCGTCCGGTCGCATCAAGCATCGCTTGTGGCTCGCGAGTGCGGTTCACTTTCACGCGGCGGACAATCATGTTGCTGACCGCCTCCACGCGTTTGCGAAACACGCCAAGTAATTCGGCACCGAGTTCGTCAATGCCGAGCACTTGTTGCACTGCCTCGGAATTGAGCTCGTTGCGATGCTTGCGCAGAACGGCAAGGTTCCTCTGCCTAGTATTATACGCATAAAGTATTAAATAAGTCAAGGTCACCAAACGAGCCACTATGTACGGCACGGAATAGTGCAAAGGTGAGACAGTCTTCACTTCCATCCCTGCGGAGTCGCGAGTGTGGTTTCGGAGACTCTCGGAGGCGAAGCAGCGTGGTAATTTTTGCGCCGAAGGGAAGTTGCGCGAAAATTTGCGAGCCGAGAGTGAGCGCGCCCTCCCGCTGGGGAGGGCGACGCGTGCTCCGAAATCACACTCGTGCGAAGCTCTACTCTATCTCACAGACACCGCCGGCACAGGCAAGTTCTTTTTTCATCTCCGTTTCGTCCTGTCGCTCATAGGCATAGAGCTTTGAATAATCCACTTTCGGGAAGCGACTCACGCGAGCTTCGTATTCTTCTTTTGTAATAGTTTCATAAGGAGCGAGGCGATACACGTGATTGCTACGCGGGAGGAACGAGAGCCCGCCGATAATGTCCCAATTTTTCTGAATCCAATCCACGACGCCAATCCATTCGTTCTCGCTTACAGAAATAGTTGCTGAAGGATTATGCTCCGTGAAGTTCAACTTCACCCTCTTCCAATATTCCAATTGTTCCATGGCCGAGAGGTTATCCTTGAATCTAGCTTCTTTAGAATGGTCGGGGGCTTTTACAGGAAACTCCAGAACATAAGTATTCGCCTCCTCCATAGACTGCCCCACTTCCGGATAGTACGGTACGCCTTGGTCCCGCATCATCTTAAAGAGAGAGTCGGTCGCGCTGATACGCACACGGCGGATGTAGTATGGAGCATGGCGCGGATGAATGCCTGAAGCGCAGTTGAAGGTCTGGGAGACTGTGCCCGAAGGCTTCACAGCCGTTACAGCCATAGACCGTTCTACTCCGAACCGTTTCGCGTAGGTGACGTTCGTCTTCACAGCGACATCGCGAACTTTTCGCATCACCTCCGCCCGACGCGCCACAGGACTATCCCACTGACCGGTAATAGAAACGCCGAGAAGTCTTTCTTCAGCGCAATGGTTTGTCCATTCTTTAGAAATATAACCAAACTTAGTGAGTGTGGATTGGTATGTGCCGAGAATCGCCGCGAGTCGCGCCTTCCGTAGGAGCGACGCCTCTGTGTCGTGCGTGCGCGCGATAACTTCTGATAAATTACAGAACTGTTTTGACTGCAGAATAATCTCTGCACACGGGTTCGTACCGATTGGCCCTTGAGCGACGCCGTCTTCGCTGATGAAACCGAGCTTTTTGAAATATTCAACGCGCCGTTTCGGGAACGTTACCGCGAGCGACCCGCGATTGAATATTCCGCGCTCTCCGCTCCCGCTCTTCATAAGAGCGACCCATTCGTCCATGAGCTCGGTATTGGTCGGCTGTGTCTCATATACCGCAGAATTGTTCGCTATGGAGCGATGCGGGTCGGTCATATAGAACTGCCCTTTCTTGGCATCGCGCATCTCCACATCGTCTAAATCGGATAGAGAAATCATCGCGGTACGGCGCACTCCGCCGGCGACCACACACTCGCCTACCTTACAGATGATGTCGTGCGCATCAATGGCGCGTAGCCGACGGCCTTGCCTAGCTAGAACTCTCTGGCGCGCAAAGGCGAGAAGAGACTGGAGTGGTTCCGGACCGGACGCCTTTCCTCCCATTACTTTCAGTCGTGCGCCAGCAGGGCGGATTTGCGAAAAATCAAATGTAATATCCTTTCCTGAATACCAAGTTTTTAGTCCGAGAGTGAGAGCGTCGCACCAACCTTCTTTTGAATCCGGAATAACATGTGTAGACAATATTTTTCCTGACTGCTTCATTATCTGCGGTAACTGTTCCACGTTCTGGCTCTCCACTGCGAAGCCGACTCCGCACCCTTGCATTGAGAGATACATAATCTCTGCGAAATCCTCCAGCTTAACCGGTGCGGTAAAGGTGCAGTTATATCCGCAAGTGTTACATCTGCGCGCCGCATCTCCCGAGAACTGCATCAGACGCATTGAAGGCATCACTTCTTGTTTCAAAATTCCAGTACGCAACTCTGCATACTCTTTTTCTGTAAGTTTATTTCCCAAATTCTCGCGCATGAAGCTGATGTATCTATCAACGGTCTCTATCCAAGTCTCGCGACGGCCCTCCGAAGGAATCCATTTCGCATATGTGCGTAGATAGACGAATTCACCGAGAGCATTGCCGTCAAAATACTTTTTGCTCTCTGCGACGAGCTTCTTTACACTCTCCGGTATCTCTACATGCGCCGCGCGCAGTTGTGCGCGCTTGTCCCGGTATAGAATGTACGACTTCGCCGTCTTAACATAGTCGTTAAGAATCAAATATTTCTCCACCGAGTCCTGAATGCCTTCAACTGTCGGCAAAAAACTCCTATATTTCTTGGCGAACCTGCCCAACTCGCCCGCCACCTGATGAGCGACGAGTACGGTATCGTCCGCACTACCCTCTCCAGTCGCAGACATCGCCTTCCAAATCGCATTTGCAATTTTATCAAAATCAAACGGCAGTAATCTCCCGTCGCGCTTCTCAATCTGCGGAATCATCTCGCGATATCTGCGCGTCTCTTTAGAAATCGGCGTCTCAACAACTTTTGAAATACTCACGACGGACGTTTTTGAATGAACGGGGGCTTTGGCGAGCTTGGACATGGTAAGCGAGATTGGTAAAAATTAATAATCTTATTCGTTTAGAATAAGTTTACTCCTATGTACAAAAAACACCCTGTGGACAGTGTTATTGCGAAACAGTTGGAAAATTTTTCAACACAAGCGGCGTACCGATGGCGATACCGCGTACCTTTGCAAAACCAGCAGCAGTCTCAAGGACATACCGTGCCGGTACATTAGGATAAAAGACATTTGGATAAGTGGACGTCGCGACATCCTGCGCGATGAAAACAACCTGTCCTTTATCATCCAGCCAGAAGATGTCTATCGGCACAAGCATACCCTTCATCCAGAAGCCGTATGGAGCATCTTTAGGAAATACAAAGAGCATTCCATAGTCATTCGGTATACTGCCTCTCCCGCTTAGTCCTACTTCTCGTGCCAAAGTTGTTGTCGCATATTCAAGTCTTAAGGACACTCCGCCAAATTCTCCCACAGCCGCCGGCGGCGATGTCTTATAGAAAAACAGTGCTATTACCACCACCGCAACTACCAAAAGCCCTATATAAAAACCACGTGACATACTGCTACGCCTTCAATAACTTATCTACCATTTCTATTTCTTCGTAGATGCCCTTGATGAGGTCCAGGTCTTTTAGTTCAGCGAGCGTTGCCCACTTATAGTCAACCGCGTCTTCGTCCAACTTCACCTCGCCACTGACATACGGCGCGTAGTAGCTGATTACTAAACACGGGACTCCAATAGGACTGATGAACGTGAGGTCAAGCAGATACTTCGGCTTCCCCACTTCCACATTTACTTCTTCTTTAACCTCTCGCAACAACGCCAACTCAAGAGAGTTGTACCACTGCGGAGCATCAAATGACTTCGGCTTGTCTATGTAATCATCAACATTCAATCCCCCGCCTGGCACAGTCCATTTATTGGGTTGCATCTTCTTATGAGGGCTCCGCTTCGTGACGAGATACTTCCCTTCGCTGTTGTAAATAATGCACGTAGTCGCCACTCGATGAAGCTCTTTATCTTTTATCTCAGGTGTTTCCATATGCAAATGATATCACAACCAAAATTGGCGGACTATTCGGGATTCAACTTTTGAGGTCAAACGCCGTAAGGGTATTCTGGCGCGTCCTGGGCAGCTTTGTTTGTTGAGGCTCTCGGGTCTGGCTGGTACAATGGAAATATGGATTATTTAGGCACTGACTTTTATTGCGATATTGCTCTTAGAGAAGAAACTGCCTTGAAGAAAGAATACGAGAGCGAACAAGTGCTCGCGTTCCATCACACGAAGCCGCATTGGCCCGTTCATATTGTCGTAATCCCAAAACGGCACATTTCTTCCTTTACAACGCTTTCCTCTGAGGATGCTCAGATTCTTGCGGAACTTATTGAGGTGATTAAAACTATCGCCAAGCGTGTCGAGATGAAACACGGAGCAGCTCGGATACTCACGAATCTTGGAGAATACCAGGATTCAAAGCATTTACATTTCCACATCAGCAGTGGCAGTTCGCTCCGTTAGAATTTCAGATCGTTCGACAAAAACTCTACCGCAAATGCTTTTTCAAGAATGCGCGCCCGGATCCAGACTTGAGATATTTTTCGAAAGCGAACGCTTTGTATTTGTTTTGGAATGCCGTATAGGAAATTAGGGAGACTGGTCCACGATTTTTAGTTGCTGGAACATATCCATTTTTGTGTCGATCGATTCGTTCTGACAAATCATCAGTACAGCCGGTATAAGGTTTCCCGTCTGCGCATTTGAGTATATACACGTACTGCATGATTCTATTGTAACGGAAAACTCTCCTTCGCAATGACCTGTCGGCGGACTGCGTCCGCCGTAGCTCGTCGCTTTGGCGAGCGAAGGCGGAGGCGGTGAGATTTGAACTCACGAGACCCTTTCGAGCCTGCCACCTTTCCAAGGTGGTGGAATAAACCACTATCCGACGCCTCCATGTGTTCTGTTATACCAGAAATACTCGCATCCATCACGTCATCTATATTTTTATCTAACTCCTTAATTTGTCCTATAGCTTCAAATAAGGAGTTTATATTTTACCTAGGAGTGCGGCGATTCTTTCATTCACTGGCGGGTGGGTTGAGAAGAGACCTTCTAGCCACGCCATACGCTTTCCCTCCGGCTTCCCGAACGGCTCGTCTATAAAGAGATGCGCGGTCGCGTGATTCGCTCGGCGCATCGGCATATTGTAAGAACTTATCTTTTGGAGAGCGGATGCGAGTCCGTCTGGATAGCGCGTGAGGAGGGCGCCGGAGGCGTCGGCGAGAAACTCGCGCCTGCGCGACACGGCAAATTGGATTAGCTTGGCGGCGAGCGGAGCGAGTATGATACCGGCGACCATGATGACCATCATGACTGCGCCACCCTGCCTATTATCGCTTCGTCCTCCTCCATGAAATGACACGCGCAGGAAGATATCGGCGATTATGGCGACGAAGCCCGCGAGAACAACAGCGATAGTCATAAGCAGTATGTCGCGGTTCTTGATATGCGAGAGCTCGTGCGCGATGACACCCTCAAGTTCGGGACGTGTTAACACAGAGAGAAGTCCCGTAGTTGCACAAACTACGGCGTGATTCTCGTCGCGACCAGTCGCGAAAGCGTTTGGGGCGGGGTCGTCTATCACATACAGCTTCGGCTTCGGCAGTCCTGCGGTAATCGCCAGATTCTCTGTAACTGTGTACAAGTCAAAGAATTCTTCGCGAGTCGCCGGTCGCGCGCGATTCATAGAGAGCACCAGCTTATCAGACTGCCAGTAGGCGTAGAAATTCGTTCCTACTGCGAATATAACTGCTATGTAGAGAATAAGCGGATTACCGTAATACCAAGAAATAGCGTATCCGACGGCGATAACAACGATTAAGAAGCCGAGCACGAGCGCCCATGTCCGGCGGATATTTGAACTTCGTTGTTGATAGAGATTCATTTAGAACTGCACCTTCACCGGTTGTTTCGCCGCTTGTTCGTCAGCGCCGAGTTCAAAAAGGTCCATGGGCTTAAAGCTGAACGAAGAAGCGATGAGGTTGCCGGGGAACGACTGTTCCGCAGTATTGAGCGTCATCACAGTCGTGTTGTAGAAGCGGCGAGAGGCCTGAATTTTATCTTCCGTATCGCCGAGCTCTTTCTGGAGCTGGAGGAAGTTCTGATTCGCTTTCAGGTCCGGATACGCCTCTGAGACTGCGAAAAGCGTTTTGAGCGCTCCAGAAAGCATATTCTCCGCTTTCGCCTGCGTGGACGGAGTTGAACTGGACGCTCCCATCGCTGTGGCGCGCGCTCTCGTTACATTTTCAAATGCGCTTGCTTCATGCGAGGCATATCCCTTCACCGTTTCAACGAGGTTCAGAATTAGGTCGTAACGGCGCTTCAACTGCACCTGAATATCGGCCCACGCCTCCTTCGCTTGATTAACCAGAGCAACAAGGCGGTTATAGGCGAAAATGACCCAGAGCACAATGACGGCGAGAACTATAAGAATGATTGTGATTGTAGACATATGCAAATTATATACCTTATGTGTTAAGATTCAAGTTAATTAATTTAATTAATATTTATGAATGGAAATCATATCGGTGTTATTGTTGTCTTGCTTATTGTCATAGCGGGAGGGTGGTACCTTCTGTCCGGTACTCCCGCGAAAGCGCCGGTAACAGAAACTCCTGTTTCAAACCAGATGCCGGTAGTCGGCAGTACAACGCCGGAGACGAGTGTTGAAAATACTATTCCAGAAGTAACGGTCGCATACACCGACCAAGGATTCTCGCCGAAGGAGATTACGGTCGCTCTTGGCACGACGGTCAACTTCGTCAACCGAAGCTCAAAAGGTATGTGGGTCGCATCAGCCAAACATCCGGACCATACCGTTTATAGCGGGACTAGCTTAAGCCAGCATTGCCCCGATACCGCGAACGCATCGTTTGACGAATGTACAGCAGTTGCGTCCGGCAATTCATTCTCCTTCACGTTCAATAAAGAAGGCACTTGGAAATATCATAATCACGTTGATGCGACTCAATTTGGAACGGTTATCGTAACTCCGACAGTATCGGCGACGCTGTCAGTGCCTGTGAGTATCTAGCGTACCGCTTGCGCGACTGCCTTAGTCACGCGCGGGTCAAGCATATCTGGGATAATATTGGAGGCAGTTGGGTTCTTAACTAGTGCGGCGAGCGCGCGGGCGGCGCGAATCTTGGTCTTGGTTGTGATTTTCTTCACGCCTTTGTCCAGAGCGCCTCGGAAGATGCCTGGAAAGACAAGTGAGTTGTTTATCTGATTCGGATAGTCGGAACGGCCTGTCGCGATAACCATCGCCCCAGCCTTTTTCGCAATGCTGGGCAGTATCTCCGGCTCCGGGTTCGCCATCGCGAATACAATGCTTCTCGGCGCCATAGAGGCAACGTGTTCGGCCTTAAGTAGGCCCTTGCCGGAAACGCCCAGGAAAACGTCAGAATCTTTCATCGCGTCGGAGAGCTCGCCCTTCACCTTGCGTGGGTTAGTGAGCTTCGCGAGTTCTGATTTATGCGTGTTCAAACCGGCACGGCCGGCATATATAGCGCCCTGCCTGTCCAAGAGAATGATGTCTTTAACGCCTGAAGCAACAAGGAGTTTGGCCACGGCAGTCCCGGCCGCTCCTGCTCCGCTTATTACGACTCTTAATTTCTTCAAGTCCTTTTTTACCACCTTCGCCGCGTTGATAAGGCCTGCTAGTACCACGATGGCCGTACCGTGCTGGTCATCGTGCATCACCGGAATGTCTAACTCCTTAATCAGCCTCTCCTCTATATCAAAACACCTCGGTGCGGCGATGTCCTCCAAATTAATCCCACCGAAGTTCGGCGCGACAGCTTTTACGATTCGCACTATCTCGTCAGCATCTTGCGTGTCCAACACAAGAGGCCATGCGTCAATCCCAGCTTTCGCTTTAAATATGAGTGCCTTCCCTTCCATCACCGGCAATGCGCCATAGGGACCGATATTACCGAGCCCGAGCACAGCGGAGCCGTCTGAAATCACGGCGACACTATTTTTTTTAATAGACATTAGTCGCGCGTCCTTCGGATGCTTCGCGAGATGGAGCGACGCAGAACCGACGCCCGGCGTATACCAGAGCGAGAAATCTTTTTTCCCCGAGAGCTTCACGCGCGCCCTCGTCTCTATCCGCGCCCCCTGCTTCTTAAAGGCATCAATAATCTTTTTTGTTTTTGTGTCCATAGACCCCAGTATACTCCGTCGCGCCAAAATCGCCTCACTATCCCAATTATGTGACGACCGTCATATATTGTGGATACCTGTGTTTATGGTTCTGCCGGTAGACCAAAATGTTCGCGCATGTGTTTGTCGCGTTCAAGCTGTTCCACGATCATATATAGCGCGTCAGCGCCGATGCGAAAGTTAGCCTTCGCAAGCGCAATAATGTCTTCGCAGTCATAGGGATAAATCCACGCACTGTCCTGGAGCCGCTCGAACCCGAATTCCTGCATGAATCTTCTCAGCTGGTTGCGTACGCGGCGGCGGCGTTCCGGGATGTCGAACAACACCACACGCCAGCGACCGTCCCATCGTCTTGGCTTTCGCAGAGCTTTGTCCCGCAACGACTCGAACTCAAGCACCTGCTTCCCCACTTCAGTAATTCGCGCATACCTCTTACCTTCACGTTCTTCGAATGTTACCAAGCCATTCGCCGCCAACCGGCCGAGCGCGGTCTTTACTCGGTAATTGAATCTAGCGCCTTTTTTGTTACCGATGAAATATCTAAGGATTTTATTGAAATCGGGAACCGCGCCTGTCAGCACCATCGCCCCAGCGAGAACTGCGATGAGCGCAGCCTTCTGGAACGTACGCAACCGCCTAACTTTCCGCGCCCTTTGTTCAACAGTCCCCATGTTCTCTATCTTCTCACACGCCTATCCCAAATAGATGACGACCGTCATATGTTGTGGATAGTGAGAAATATGGATGTCCTTGTGTATGAATTGATGGAAAACAAAAAGCCCCGCGCACTCCCATCCTTCCGGACGAAGATTTGTGCGGGACTTTTCAAGTCGAAACAGCTACGTTATCAGAAAGGTTTTAAAAGAAAAGAAAGGAGGCAGACCTTACAGAAACCGCTTCGACCAGCACGGATATTTTCCTCGAGCTTCCTTTCAACCGCGGCCACATCGGCCATTGATGCAATTGGTTTTTCGAGATCCAGAAGCGAGTTCCCGAATTCATATCCCCACCCGTTGCCTTTGCGACTTGTAATTGAATAGCCAATAAAATACCGGTGCATGATTTTTCCTTTGCAGTATAGTTGATTACAAACCCCGATGTCACATTATATGTAAATTATGGACGTGTCAAACTCGATTGAAACTATATTTACGCGGCTAAAGCCGGAGCAGAAGAAGGCGTTAAAGAAGCTCGGGATACGGACGATTGGTGATTTGCTGTATCACTTTCCTTCGCGCTATGAAAACTCAGGGCCTTCGGCCACAATCGCTGGTATTACGGCTGGCGCGGAAGTGACGCTCTATGGGACAGTGCGGAAGCCAGATATAAGACGGACGTGGAAGAGTCGTCGGCCTATAGCAGAAGCGTGGCTGGAAGATGCTTCGGGAAAAATTAAGATGATGTGGTTCAGTCAGCCATACATCGCTAAAACGATCCATGACGGAATGGTGGTTAAAGTAAGTGGAAAAGTAGCAGGAGTAGGGGCGAAGATATATCTCGCGAATCCGGCGATAGATAAAACTCCCGTCACGCCTGAAGATATACACGATTCGCTATTTGCTAAAAGTACTGAATCGGGAGAACAGGAATTCTTTCCGGTGTATCCGGAGAGTCAGGGTATTTCTTCACTCTGGTTCCTGCATGCAGTACGGAAAGTGTTTGAATCTGGCGCGCACGAAAAGATTGATGACCCGATACCTGCGGACATACTGGAAAAGTATAATTTACCGTCGCTTTCTTCAGCACTCGTATTCATCCATGCGCCACGTCGGCTCTCGGATGCGACGGCAGCGCGAAAAAGATTTGCATTTGAAGAAGTTTTCGCGCTTCAAGTAGTGATGCAAAAGCGACGCCGTACTCTAGTTGAACAAAAAGCTCTCTCGGTCGCAGTCGACAGGAACGCGCTTGCGGACTTTATTGCATCATTCCCTTTCCCCGCCACTTCTGCGCAGATGCGTGCGATTGAAGCTATAGTTACCGATTTTGAAAAACTGCATCCTATGTTACGTCTTCTTGAAGGCGACGTCGGGAGTGGTAAGACGGCTGTTGCTGCGGCAACTGCGTATCTGGTCGCTACGTCAAAGCCGACAGGCAGAATTGCCGGCACTCTTCAGGTCGCTTATCTCTGCCCTACTGAAATCCTCGCCAAGCAGCACTTTTCTACATTTGTTTCTTATTTTAAAAACCACCCGATTCCTATCGGACTCATCACCGGAAGCGAATGCAGGAAGTTCCCCTCGCGCGTACGCTACGAAGAATCGGCGAAGTTATCAAAAGCGGCGTTTAAAAAAATGGTCGCCTCTGGCGAGATACCTATCGTCATCGGCACGCACGCGCTCATAGAAAAAACTCTTTCATTCAAATATTTCGCCTACGCGATAATAGACGAGCAACACAGATTTGGAACTATGCATCGTCAAAAACTCGTAACTAAGGGTGAGATAGCCCCTCACCTGCTCTCAATGACGGCGACGCCCATCCCGCGAACACTCGCCCTCACCATCTACGGCGACCTAGACCTCACGCTTCTTGACGAAATGCCTGCTGGCAGAAAAAATGTAGTAACTGAAGTGCTGTCGCCAAAAGAGCGCGAGAAGGCGTATGAACGCGTTCGTGCAGAATTAAAATCGGGACATCAGGCATATGTCATCTGCCCTAGAATAGACGAACCGGACCCGCAAAAAGAGTTGGCTTTGCAGGCTAAATCGGTCAAGGCAGAAGCGTTGCGGTTGCAAAAAGAAGTTTTTCCAGACGCAACGATAGAAATTCTTCACAGCAAGATGAAGCCAAGTGAAAAAGAAGACGTAATGAAGAGATATGAAAATGGCGAGACAGATATACTAGTCGCAACTTCTGTTGTTGAAGTTGGCGTAAACGTCCCGAATGCAACTGTTATTTTAATTGAGGGTGCAGAAAGGTTTGGACTCGCACAGCTACATCAGCTTCGTGGACGAGTACTGCGAAGCACTCATCAGTCATACTGCTTCGTCCTTCCGGAGACATCAGGATCTTCGACACGTGACCGGTTGAAAGCATTTGTAAACGCAAAGAACGGTTTTGAGCTCGCCGAATACGACCTTGCTCTGCGAGGTGCGGGCGAGCTCGGCGGGGGGAAGCAGTGGGGGGTATCGGACATCGCGATGGAAGCGTTAAAGAATATCAAGCTGGTAGAAGCCGCGCGCGCCGAAGCGGCGCGCGTAGTCGCCTCGGACCCCGAGCTACAAAATCACCCCGTCCTTGCGCTCCGCGCCTCCCTCGCCGACCGGCAGATGCATTTGGAATAAATCCAATATTAATTTACTCCTTAATTTGGCCTATAGCTTCAGATAAGGAGTAATTCGCAACCAATAGAATTTTGTGCACGCGCCAGGGCTCGAACCTGGGACCGGGCGTGTATAAGACGCCTGCTCTACCAACTGAGCTACGCGTGCGTTTGTTTATAGTACAATATTGTCTTCGCTACTGCACAGTGCTAGAATGCAGTCTGTTTCTGTTGTTTTGTTCAACCAAACGAAAGGGGCAGGAAAATGCTAGGAAGAGGAATTAAACCATTCACAAAACGTGTCGAAGACTGTCGTAACTCACTTCGCGAGCAGACTCCAGGAGGTGGTCGCGAGTACGTGGCGTGGCTCGAAGCTGAGCCGAAAAGACGCTTAGCGGCGTCAATTGCAGAGAGTGATCTTCAAGCGCGCGCCGAACCACAAAAATTCAAAAAAACAAACGGGGAGTGAAAGGCCCCAATTCAACAAGCCCCGGACATGCGCCGGGGTTTATAATTGCGTTGGTGCTATCGGCACTATATCTACTCCCTCTTCTTCACGCTTCTTAGGCGTAATGCCGTTCGCGATTAAAATCTTTTCAAACTCCGCTCTCTCAACAGTCTCTTTCTCTATTAGCTCCTTCGCGATAGCGTCAAGCGCTGCACGATGCTCTGTAATAACTTTTTTCGCTTTCGCTTTCGCCTCGTCAATAATGCGAGCAACTTCAGCGTCTATCTGCATCGCAACATGCTCGGAGTATGGCTCGTTCCCCAACTGTCTCTCGCCGAAAGCAATGGGGCCTAGTTTATCGCTCATCCCGTAGCGAGTCACCATCTCGCGAGCGAGCGCTGTGATTACCATCAGGTCGTTAGACGGGCCAGTCGTTACATCGCCGAAGAGCATCTCCTCTGCGACATATCCGCCGAGAGTCGCGGCGATGTCGTCAAGAAACTGTTTTTTTGAATGCATTCTTTTATCTTCAAACGGTAGCTTAAGCGTGTAGCCGGCAGCTCTGCCTCGGCTAATTACTGAAATTTTATGCACAGGGTCTGCGTTCGGCAGTATAGAAGACACGAGCGCATGACCGGCCTCGTGATAAGCAGTGAGTTCTTTTTCTTTTTTTGAAAGTAAATGCGACTTCCGCTCCGGACCTAACATTACTTTTTCAATGGAGCGTATTAAATCATATTGAGTAACTTCTGTTCGATTCTCGCGCGCGGCGAGAATAGCGCCCTCGTTCATGAGCGAATAGAGTTCGGCGCCCGAGAAGCCGGGGGTGCGCTCTGCGATAACGGCGAGTGCTACGTCAGGCCCGAGAGGCTTTTTGCGCGCGTGAATCTGCAAAATCTCTTCGCGGTCTCTCCTGTCCGGCAGGTCAATGGTGACGCGCCTGTCGAAGCGTCCGGGACGTAGCAGCGCTGGGTCTAGGACGTCGGGCCTGTTGGTAGCCGCCATCACAACCACTTTTTCTGTGGGCTCAAATCCGTCCATTTCTACGAGAATCTGATTAAGTGTCTGCTCCCTCTCGTCGTTCCCCCCGCCTACTCCGGCTCCGCGCACGCGCCCGACGGCGTCTATCTCGTCCACAAATATAATCGCAGGCGCGGCCTTCTTCGCCATCTGGAAAAGGTCGCGCACGCGAGAAGCGCCGACGCCGACGAACATTTCTACAAACTCTGAACCGGATATAGAGAAGAACGGCACGCCGGCTTCGCCCGCGACCGCGCGGGCAAGAAGCGTTTTGCCGGTCCCCGGCGCGCCCATGAGAATAATCCCCTTCGGGATGCGCGCGCCGATGTCCAAAAACTTTTTAGGACTTTTAAGAAAATCTACGATTTCAAGAAGCTCCTCCTTAGCCTCTCGCGCTCCCGCGACGTCCGCGAATGTAACACGCTGCGAGGAGTCTGCAGGGTCTATAACACGCGCTTTAGACTGTCCAAATGTGAATGCTTGCATACCCGCTCCCTTCACTTGTCGCGAGAGAAACCAGAAAATAAATCCTATGAAGAGAATCGGCAATAGGATTGGCGCGAGTGTGAGGAACCAGAATTCAAATCCCGATTGACCTTCAATAGTTATAGAGACCTTTGCGAGTTCTGCTGGCGTCACTCCATAAGTAGCGAGCGTTTCAGGTAAACCTGCCGAGGGGTCCTTGCGTGACACTTTAACTGACTCATCTGTGTAGACCAAATCAAGCAAGTCGCCTTTTACTGAAATAGACTTAATCTTCCCTTCTGCGACGTCCGCCGCAACTACGGAGAGGGGGACGTCAACATTCGGCTTCATAAAACCTTGGATGAGCGAGTAGGCGCTCATGAGAAGCATAAATATGAGAACCGTTGTGAGGAGATTGCCGAAGAACGACGGCCCGCCGAGCATAGAGCGCCATCCGCGCTGTTTCAGAACGGGCTTTCCACCGTTAGTTTGCTTACCTTTTGGCTTCTTTATCGGCGAGGGAGACATGCGAAAGAGTATACAGAAAAACACACGATTTTGCTATACTGGCAAGATGACGCTTATCGAATATAAAAAAGCATTTCTGAAGTACGCGCCGATTGAGAGTTTTGCGGCAGGGTTAGAGCTGACTGGTCAAGAAGTGAAATCACTGCGCAACAAGCTCGGCTCTATGGATGGGTCGCGCGTAGTTGTGCGCGGAGGCGAGGCGTTTATAGTAGGCATGACTATTCCGGCGTATCAGGTCGCGAACGCGCCTAAGAGCTATGACCCAGAGCGAGCACGCAGGCTCTTACTCAATAAGAAAGAAATTGCGTATCTCTACGCCGCTGAGTCTAAAAAAGGCTTGACAATTATCCCTCTAGAGGTGTATACTAGTAAGAGACTAATCAAGGCGCGCATCGCGATAGTTCGCGGCAAGCGTAAAGAAGATCGTCGCGAAGACTTGAAGAAGCGCGATGCGCTTCGTGAAACGGGACGCGTTTTGAAAAATCGTTAAGCAATCATTCGCCCAAAGAATGTTTTTAAATTAAAGTATTTTTTAGGGGGGTGACCGGCTTTGACGGTCTGTACCTTGAAAGACGTGCGACGCAGTGCTCTCCCGCCAACACTCTAATCTGGCACGGAAACATACTTGCTAAGAACACTCTTGCAAGCGCGAAGAAGTCTCCTTACTTCGGTAAGGTTGGCGATATCGCGTTCGCCTACGCGACCGCTCGCGGCTAACGTCAACAGCCTCGCCTAGCGCGACGTTCACTCTCTAACGGCGCTCACAGCGCGGGAGTGGGCGGAATATTCTGTGGGATCGATGTTCGGCTTCCCGCCCGCGCATCTAAATAAGGGATCAGGCAGGAATGGTTTCGTCTGCGTTCCTCGCATCCTGCCTTAGATACTAACGCTGACTACGCGTCGTAGACTCTCTTTCTTGGCCGGATTCGGACTCGGGTTCGATTCCCGACACTTCCACTCGATTCGCCTCTCGTTTCACTTGAGGCTCACTCGTGGCAAGCCACCTCGACTCACACCGACGCAAGATTCAATTAACGAATCGAGTGTCCCGAGCGAAGTCGAGGGACTTCTCACAAAACACAACACGTCGCCTTTAGGCGACGTGTTGTGTTTTACTTATCATATGTATTTCGTCTACATGATTCGCAACGATGCAGGCAAACTTTATGTTGGTATTACTACAGATCCGGAATCTCGTGTCCGGTATCACAATTCACATCGTGGTGCGAAATTCACTAAATATATTCCGAATTTCAAAATCGTATTTCTTGAACAATACGAAACTTTAGCTCAAGCCCGAAAACGTGAAATCTAAATCAAGAAATGGCGACGTGACAAGAAAGAAATTCTTATCGACAGATTCCAAAAAGGTTTACCGACGAAGCTTTGACTTTCCATGCGATTTTATGTAGGGTAACCTCGTAATTAGCTGTATTTACAGGAGTAATTCAATGTTCTTCAATTTGGGAGAAAGACAAATGGAACCGAAAGACAGGATTATCGTTGCTCTTGATGTGAACACGCCAGCAAATGCACTGATACTCGTGCAATTGCTCAATGAACTTGTAGGCGGGTTCAAGATCGGGTTGGAGTTTATCACCGCTATGATGGTTCAGCTGATAACGGCCGAGAGCGAGGTGGAGGCCAGCTTTCTGCTCAATAAAATGCGCACGCTGTTTTCTCTGCTCGACGGCAATCTTTTTTGGGATGGAAAGTTCCATGATATTCCGAATACGGTCTCTGGCGCATCAAGAGCCCTTGCGAAACTCAAGGCGAAGATGTTCACCGTCCATGCGTCAACAGGTATCCGGGCGATGAGAGTGGCCGTTGCCGAGAAGGGCGATTCGCTCGCGATTGCCGTCGGCGTTCTAACATCGTACGAAAAATACGATGCGTATCTGACCTACGGCAAACCGGTCGAGGCGGCGATGCTCCAGTTTGCACGCTACGCGGTGAGTGCCGGATTTGACGGCATCATCACTTCACCAAAGGAACTCCTGTTCCTGCGCGAATACGATGATGAGTTTTCAGGCCTTTTGAAGATTGCAACCGGTATTCGCCCGAAAAATAGCTCGCCGGATGATCAAAAAAGAACTCTGACTGCTACAGAAGCAACAGCGGCCGGTGCCGACTTTTTGGTCATCGGACGGCCAATCACAGCGGCAGCCGATCCAGTTGAAGAAGCACGCCTCTTCGCCCACGAGATACGTGACGCGTCGATTGATATTCAATACTAACGGATTAAGCTGACGTGGATTCCAAAGTCCGTCGCAATCGTAAGATTGCGACGACTTTTTTTATTTAGCGCACGGATTGGTAGCCACCCGCGACGCCGTGTTTAGAGAGCACAATCTGCCAGAGCTCTATGTGACGCGAACGAAATGCGCCCGCACAGGAGAGCAGGTAATATTTCCACATTCTGTAAAACCTGTTCCCATATTTATCTTTCAGTGTTGGCTTATCTCGCCGAAGCGAAGCGGAGGCGGACCACGCGGAATCAAAATTCTTAAACCATTCCATAAGAGTTTTGTCATAATCAGCGCCAAAGTTGTGCCAGTCCTCAACTATAAAAAAATTTTCAATTGCCTTTCCTATTTGTGCAACTGAAGGTAACATGCCACCCGGAAAGATATATTTCGTAGCCCACGGATCGCCAATATTCCTAGATATGTTGCCACCGATGGTGTGGAGTAGAAAGAATCCATCATCTTTCAAACAGCGATTCGCGACCTCAAAATACTTTCTATAATTCTTCACGCCAACATGTTCAAACATGCCGAGAGATACAATATGGTCAAATTGCTCACTCACGTCGCGATAATCCTGCACGCGAATCTCTACCGGCAGTCCCTTACAGCGCTCGCGCGCGAGCGTCGCCTGCTCTTTTGAAATTGTGATTCCGACGACCGACGCACCGTACTTTTCTGCCGCAAATTTAACGAAGCTACCCCACCCACATCCTATGTCCAGAATCTTGTCGCCAGCTTTCAATCCTATTTTCCTACAAACTAAGTCCAGCTTAGCCTCTTGTGCCTCATCAAGTGTCTTTGCGTGTTCCCAATATCCGCAGGTATATACCATTCTCTTATCCAGCATCGCTTCGTATAGGTCGTTACCGAGATCGTAGTGTTTCTCCCCTACTTCAAATGCCTTCTTGCTGGACTGCAGGTTAAAGATAAATGCTTTTGCAACTGTGAGAATTGATGCGAGATTAAACTCTATGTCTTTATTTAAATGCGCCGTTAATACTTTATTTATAAACTCGTCGACAGAGACAGCGTCCCACCAATTCTCCATATACGCCTCGCCGAGGCCCAATGTTCCGTAACGAATAACACGATTGAAGAGTCTCTCATCGTGCACCGTGATATCCTGCGGGCGGTTCCCGTCGATAGTTACATCCGCCTTCTTCAGCAATTCTTCGCAAAACTCTCGCGCCGATGCCATGCCGTAAAAGATACTGAATTTATGTCGGTATTGCAAATCACCATTCCCATTCGAATAACGCCTCTGCCACTACAATCCCGGGGTTCGCCTCGGGATTTGTTTTTGCCGCTACAATGACTAACTCCTTAATTTGCCCTATAGGTCAGAATAAGGAGTTATTGTTAGCGACGGAACCAACACACAATGCGACATTGTGTGAGCGGCCTGCGACGAATTACCGTCTTGATTTGGCGCGGTCATTCTCGGTCAAAAATTGCTTACGAAGGCGCACGGAGAGTGGGGTGATCTCTAGATATTCGTCGTCTCCCATAATCTCCATTCCCCTCTCAATCGTGAGGTCAAATATCGGCACGAGAGTGATTGCCTCGTCCATAGAAGAAGAGCGGACGTTGGACTGATTCTTCGCCTTCGTCGGATTAACCATCATTTCTTCGCCCTTCGCGGTGTTACCAACGACCATTCCCTCATACACTTCCGTCGCCGGCTTAATATAGAGCTGTCCGCGGTCCTGCAGATACCAGAGCGCATAGCCGAGCGATTTCCCGCTCGTCATAGATATCATAGAGCCGACCTGACGTTTCTTAATCTCGCCCGCATATGGCTTGAAGCCGATAAAGCGCGACGAGAGAATGCCCTCGCCCTTAGTGTCTATGATGAACATATTCTTGTAGCCGAGGAGTCCGCGCGTAGGACCGAAAAGAGTGAGGCGCACTATATTGCCGTGTTGAGTCAAGTTCTGAAGCACGAATGCGCGAGTCCCCAACTTCTCAATAATCGCGCCTTGAAATTCTGATGGCGTATCTATGATAACCTCCTCGAATGGTTCACTCCATTCACCATGATTTTCATGGAAAATCACCTGCGGTTGAGAAACTTGGAGCTCATAACCCTCCCTGCGCATGTTCTCCAGAAGCACTGCAATGTGGAGCTCGCCTCTTCCTGATACATAAAAACTATTATCTCCGCCGGAGGCGGATCCGCCTCCGGCGGAAAAATCAATTTTGAGACCTACGTTGACCTCGATCTCCTTCATCAGACGGTCGCGTATCTGCCGACTGGTCACATACTTCCCTTCTTTACCGGCGAACGGCGAGTTATTGACTAGGAAATTGAGCGCGATTGTCGGCTCGTCTACGGCGATAGCCGGCAATGGGTTCGCCGACTCGTTTGTCGTAACGGTCTCGCCGATATAGATGTCCGGCAGTCCCGCGACAAGCGCGATATCTCCGGCGGATGCCTCTGCCACTTCAACGCGCTCGAGACCTTTAAACGTAAATATCTTTGTCGTTCTGCCCGTGCGCGTCGTGCCGTCAGGCTTTTTTATAAAAACGTTTTGATTCGGCCGGAACGTCCCGGAGTATATGCGTACTACAGCAAGACGCCCAAGAAAATTATCGTAAGCCAAGTTAAACGGTTGCAACATAAGCGGGGCGTCGGCCGATGCTGTAGCGTTCGCCGCCGGAACCTTCTCTAGAATTAAATCAAGAAGGGCTGTGAGATCCATACTGGCTTTCGTGTCACCCATCAGAAGATCGTCAGGCGTTAGCGATGCTCTACCATCGCGCCCGATGGCGTACACAACCGGGAAGTCGCACTGCTCGTCTGATGCGCCGAGCTCCATAAATAATTCCAGTACTTGGTCGTGAGAACGCGCAGGGTTAGCCGCCGGCTTGTCTATTTTATTTAAAACGACTATCGGTTTAAGGCCGAGCTCCAGCGACTTCTTCAATACGAAACGAGTTTGCGGCATCGGGCCCTCCTGTGCATCAACGACGAGCAGAACCGAATCAATAGAACGCAAAACACGCTCAACTTCACTACCGAAGTCTGCGTGGCCGGGTGTGTCAACGATATTTATTTTAGTCCCTTTGTATTCAACCGCCGCGTTCTTGGCGTAAATAGTAATACCGCGCTCCTGTTCAAGAACGTTCGTGTCCATCGTTGTTCCCTCCTTCGCCGCGCCCGTCTGCTTCAAGATAGCGTCGGTGAGAGCGGTCTTCCCGTGGTCCACGTGAGCGATGATTGCGATGTTGCGAATTTCCATAAAATATAAATCCGCCAGCCGGCGGACGGCGTGTGCCGTTATTTAAAACATACCACGGAAATCATATCCGCACAAATTTTTTTATTTCATTCCAATACAAGTTTTTTCAGATATTCCTGCACCTCTGTTACTACTGCTTCAGATACAGCGCCAATTTTGTCTGCATGACGCTGGACCCAGTCTACATTTCGTATATGGTCAGCAAGTATGACTCCGCTAGTATTTTTAGTTTTAAATTGTATCTCGAATGGATATCCTTTTATTTGCGATGTGGCCGGACAAACGATAGCAAGCTTTGATATCGCATTATATTCGCGCCCAGAAAGCACCAAGGCTGGCCGTCGTCCTCCCTGCTCATGTCCGCGAATCGGACTGAAGTCTAACCACGCGATGTCTCCGCGATCTGGAATGTATGATTGTTTCGCTACCATACTTCTTTCCCGACAGCACCACCCCATTCCACTTCACCATGCCGATTTTCATCGGTAATCCGCGAAAGCATCTCAGCGAGCGTATTGGTGCGGGTCTTTGTTGGAATAATAGACAGCGTACCGCCATGTTCGGACTCACGAATCGTCACTGTGTTCCCAGCACGAAGATTCAATTTGTGCATAGCTTTTATAGGGAGACGCACTCCATAGCTGTTACCCCATTTTTGGATTGTCGTTGTGTTCATACTTTAAGTATATACTAGCGTATACACATTGTCAAGAAATACGTAAATATGCTGATAAAATGGCTTATATTTACGTATTTTATGCTGGCAATTCAACAATAAACGTCGCGCCCTTGCCGGCGCCCTCACTCTCGGCGCGGATAGAACCGCCGTGCGCCTCTACTATATTCTTCGCGATGAAAAGGCCATATCCTGTGGAGTGTACATTCACCTTCTGCGAATCCTTACCGTGCCCGCCTTCGGTAAAGAGTCTTTTTTTATCTTCTTCTGTGATGCCGATACCTGTGTCTTTTACATTGAAAATAAACTTCCCATTTTCTTTTTTCAGAGAAACCGCGACTGACCCCGAAGGAGTGTAATTAACCGAGTTATCAATAATATTTCTAAACACATTGTCCCCAATCTTCCCTTTGTCGCCGGAAAAAGTGTATGGCGCGCCGGCGTCGTCCGCAGAAAACGAGAGTGCGAGCCCTTTAGACTCGGCAGTCGGCTTCGCCTTTTGTACAACTTCTTCTGCGAGCGCCTTTAGGTCAACAGGTTCTTTGGTATACGATACAGTTCCCTTTTTTTGATTAGACGCCGTGAGAATGTTTTCCACCGATAGAGCCCCATCACGCGACTGCGCGAGCGCCTGACTCACAATCGGCTTAAGCGACTCCGACAAATCTCCGAAGTCGCCCTCGTATAGCGCGGCGAACGTGCTCGCGTCTCTGGTCAGGTATCCCTTCACTTCATGCCCAACGAAGTGCATCAACGTCTCCTGACGTGTATTAGTCTCCTGCAACTCTACCGCGAGCTTCTCAATATGCTCGCGCTGTGCAATCTCCCGCTTAACGCTCCGAACAAGAAAGACGCCGCTGACTAAGAAGCCGCCCAGCGTTACTGCTGACAAGATAGTGCCCGCCGTCGTCGTGCTGTAGAAGAGGCGTGCCCCAATGAGTACTGCGATACCTGCGACAAGTGCTTGTGTGGCGATAAGCTTTATATTGAAGACCTTGAACTTGACGACCGTATATGTGAGGAATGCGATAAAGATCGGCATACCGAACAGCCCTGCTTGCGCCAGATTCCAGTTCTCGGTCAGGCTACCGATAATGTTCCCGGAGGAAAAGGCTATGAGAAACGCGAGGAGTCCAGTGGTAAAGAATACGATTTCTTTTCTACGTTTCGGTTGCGTGCTGATACCCCAGAAACTTACGAATAGAATGGAGAAGCTCAATAATATTTCTATAGCGTATGTAGAGAGGAAATTCAGGAATGGGGTCTCTTCGATAACGCAAGTAGCAAGATCAACACTATGGAATAGGTAGGGGGTCGGTAACAAAACGATAATCGGAGAAAGAAGGACGACTAAGCAGATTTTCCATACATACCCGAGATCTTTCTGCATAATGAACAGATACGCGAAGTAGAATGCTGATACGTACACGAGTACCTCGGATAGAACTTGAAGGCTCCAGAGAAATAGATCTATATCTGGCCGGTTCAGTGCCCACAGAGGCAAATCAATGATCGTCCATACCAAAAAAAAGAAGATTGTCGTAAGAAATAGTTTAACGGAAAGAGACTCGCGAATCCGTGGAATGAGCAGGGGAGCAAAAACGACTGCCGCCACTATTGCGATAAAATGAGAATAATAGAGTAGAGTCGGGACGTTACTTGAGAAGATAAAATATTGTGCTGGTTCCCATGGGCAAAGTAGTTGCATATGTCCTTAAATCATAGCACCACCACGAGTGGTATAGTAGTGGTATGGAAAATGGCAAACTAGACAAACTTTCACCCGGACTACGGAAACTCATTGTAGTGGACACCACGAAGGCCACCTGCACCTTGAGCATCAATACAAAGGAGAGTTCCACGCCTGTGAGTACATTCGCGGAAAGGACGTTGCTACATTGTAATGGCGGGTCGACGATGCAGGCGGCTTTGTGGCTGAAAAATCATTTACAAAATGGTGGGAAATTAGTTGTTACACTGGCTGGCGCATTAAGCTCCTTCGAAATCGGTATTATTTTGGCCGAACTCGTGCGAAAAGACAAGGTGCATTTGATATCGGCCACCGCCGCCAATCACGAGGAGTCGTATTATCGATATGTCGCCCATTCGCATTACGCCAACATTCCTCGTTATACGGAGCTGACCCCGGAACAAGAGGCCGAACTGCGCGATGCGGGTCTCCGCCGAATCACGGACACCTTTTTGCCAGAAGACGAGAGTGTGCGCATCATGGAGCCGCATTTGGTGAAGATGTGGCAGGAAGCACAAGAAAAAAACGAACGATATTTCCCGCATGAATATTTCCGCAGATTATTTGAGAACAAATTGATACAGCCAGACCCGCAAGCCAACCCGGCTGACAGTTGGACCTATGCGGCATTCGAAAAGAACATACCTATCATCATCCCTGGATTTGAAGATTCAACCATGGGCAATATCTTCTCCAGTTACACTTACAGTGGTCCGCAGAAAGATAAAAAGGACATTGTGTTGGATGGAACCGTTATGAAAAGCGGTCCGGAGTATTTCCACCTTATGTATGACTGGTATCTCAAAGAAAGCGAATCCTCGCCGATCGCCTTTCTTCAGTTGGGAGGTGGTATCGCCGCCGATTTTCCCATTTGCGTCATACCTTCCTTGAAGCATGACTTGAAATTGAAAAAGGTCAGGGACTGGGCAGGATTTATTGAGATTGGTTCCTCTCCGATGTCGTATGGCTCCTACTCCGGTGCTGGAGGAAAAGAAAAAATTACGTGGGACAAACTTTCAACCGATAGCTATTATCAAATCATCCAAAGCGACGTTACTGTCGCTTTCCCATGGATTGCGGCAGTGCTTTTAGAACTGTAATCAGCTAAAAGGCTCTAGGGCTCTATTGACGAATCGAAAGTCTCGAAATCTTGTCGTACGATAGTGCGATCGTAGGTAAGGTATATAGAAATCGCAATGGCAATAAAAAGTAAGGCGAATAGAACTTTCGTTTTCATGAAATAATATTCTCTTCCGGATACTTGAGTCCGCGTTTAATGAAGTGTGTTTCAACATCTTTAAACTGAAACTTCTTCTTGAAGAAATCAATGACGAAAGCCTTGTCAACGCCGTTCTGACAAGTATAAACGTCGGCAGAGAGGAATCGGCGTTTTGGGAAAGTGTGAATACTAATGTGGCTTTCAGCGATTACTACAAAGCCGCTCCATCCGCCAGGGTCTTTGATGTGATTGTCGGGTGCGGAGATTACTATGGGCTTCATAAGCGGACGCATGCGAAGAGCATCGCAGATCTCGGTGAGCGCAGAATAAACAGCTTCTTCGTCGTTTAAACGATATTGATTACCCCCATAGCCATCTATAGTGATATGCTCGCCGAAATGGGCTACCATAGGTAACAATTGTACCACTAGAAAGAAACCGGAGGCAACGCGTGTGCATTGCCGCCGGTGTTGTTACCCCGCTACCAGACCATACCCGAGGTCGTACAGGATAGCCCAGAGGAGTGCCTGGAAGGCCGTGAGAACGAGCAGGACTGCGATAATCAGAGAAGTTGTTCCGATTTCCTTGCGGAAAAAGGTGATGATCTTCTCCGGTCCAGTCCAAAAAATTCCCCGAACGACAATGGGCGCCATAGCCATATAGCCTGCCCATCGCGACCTGCCATGAATCGTATCAGTCGCCCTGCGGAAGTCCTCCCCTAGAGACAAGTCCTTCCCCGTCTTTTCGTAGAACAGGACAAAGGCTCCCGCCACCACAAAATCGTACGCCCACAAGACGGCGAATATCCATGGGAACGAGAACCCGAGGGTTTTCATCGTGGTGAAGATGGCAACGGATACGAACCACAGTCCATAATCCATAGCGATGTACGCGGGCAGTCGAATTGCCCGATCGGCTACCTTCACTCCTTTTACGAATGATTGGTCATCCGTCTTTATGTTGAAGAAGGACTTCAGGACATCAAGTATGAAGAGAACTGCCACCGCCACCAAAGAGCCGATCCGCTGTAGCCAGCGAATCGCTTGATTCGCTGATTTGAGCGCCATTCGGCACCTCCCAGTTTTGTTACGTTAAGAACACGGCATGCGGAATCAAAAACCCGAATACCACCTGTTTATATCATAACACGCCTCTCCAAAATATGCAAGTCCGGCGTTATGGTTCAATAGCTTGGAAACACTTGCCCACTCATACTATGACAATGACAT
>ERZ1292629.1155-Hain-H43-01um-R1-1155-length-26917-cov-9_pt1 | contig 26917 bp, 51 predicted proteins | sample MGYA00564399_ERZ1292629 | MGnify/ENA primary metagenome ERZ1292629 (study PRJEB36523, sample SAMEA6512636) | groundwater metagenome | collected 2019-01-08 | study: AquaDiva: Metagenomics assemblies of 32 groundwater samples
GCCGGGCTTCCATCATCAACGAGACGGTTTCCCCAAAGAGGAGGTACTACGTGGCCATAGGACAGGTTGAGGAACAGATTGCCCAGGCAATGGTTGACGATCTCAAGGACCGCGCGAAGGCGCACGGGGTGAAGGTCTTCCAGGACGTGGCACCCCGCAGCAGGGACCTCGGCGATCAAGACCTGAGCGGTGCGACCGTGGGCGGCTTTGGCGTGACCGCCACCACGGACGAACGCTGCATCATCTTCAACACGCTGGACGGCGAGCCCCGGGTCATCCCGGTGATTTATCTCGCCAAGACGCTCCGCAAGCGCCGCAACGGTCAGCCCGCGTTCGTCGCTGCCGACCCCGAAACGGGCCTGCCGATGTCGCCGGTTCCCGAGTACGTGCCCGGTACCATGAAGTGCTTCCTTCATCCCGACCATCCCGGGCGCGATGAACTGCGGGCGATGGGTATCGGCTCCGACCTCGTGTGTGGCGATAACGAGACCAAACCAGCCGGCGGCTTCAAAACAGCGTTCGACTTGCGGCAGCACGAAGAGAAGCGGCACCCCCGGAGTTGGGCGATTCGCAAGGACTGGCAGGAACGCCAGGACAAGCTGGACGACCGCAACGAACAGCGCCGCCTGGCCGACGCCATGCTCGCCGCGGTTGGCGCCAGCGGGAAGCGCGCCACCACGGATGGCCCTCGCCCCATCCACTTCTGCGAGGCGGAAGAGTGCGAACGGTTCTTCGACTCTGGGCAGGGGCTCGCCATTCATATGACCAAGGAGCACCGTAATGGGTAGCATCCAACTGGCGCGGCCCCTGCCGGAGACAGAGGAAGTGGATTCGTCCAACCTCCAGAACCTGAACACGACTGGCTTCATGCAGCTCACGGTCAGCTCGACGGCGGTTGCACTGCCCGCCCTCAACGTGTTCCAGCCTGTCTATGCCCTTGTCCAGTGCGAGACCGCCAACGTGCGCTACACCCTCGACGGCACGACCCCCACGGCCAGCATAGGGATGCTGTTGGTGGCGGGGAGTGCGGTAGAGGTCTGGGGGAACGGCGACATCGGCCGCTTCCGGGCGATCCGGGTTTCCGTGGACGGGCAACTCAACGTGAGCTACGCGAGGTAGATGAGATGGCTGGACGAATCATCCCATTCATAGCTGACGCGATGGTCCGCGCCCCCACGAAGACGCTCGCGTTCACGGGCGCGGCCAACCTTGGGCAGGCCGCGACGGCAAGCACCATCTGGACAATCACCGGCAGGGTGCTGCTGATCTACGGGACGGCGTTCTGCACTGAGACCGTGGTGAGCACCATCAATCTTGGGACGATTGCGTTGGGGACAGCAACTGCGACCGGTGCGTTCATCTCAGCACATACGCTAACTGCTGGGGATTTGGCGAACGGAGACTGGTGGGGAGGCAATAGTTCGGACGGGACAGATTCGGCGGGACCGTCTTTGGACTGGGTAGGTCAATCCGTTGTTGGAGGGGGAGGTGTAGCTACTGCCATCAGCGAGAACATCATCGTCTCTGCCGCCACCCAGGACATCACCGATGGCACGCTCGTCTTCGACTGCTTCTACCTTCCGCTGACAGCGGGTGCGGGGTTGGCGTGATGGACATCAGCCTGACGATCACGCTGAACCAGGCGACGGGGCAGGTCCATGTGTCCGGCCCCATCGACAATAAGCTGGTGTGCTACGGGATGCTGGCGGTGGCGCACGATGTCATCGCTCAGCGGTCCGCTACGCCGACGAACCTTGTGGTGCCGCGGCTTGTCCCGCCCACGCCACTCAACGGGAAGGCAGGATAACGACGATGGCACCACCGAAGCCCGTCAAGGGCAGCACACTGGGCCGGACAGCGACTCCGGGCGGAGGCGGCAAGCGCGGGCCAATGCCGAAGAGCCGTGCAAAGCCTGCTCCGTCGCCGGTGGCAAGTAAACCCGCCATCGTCCCCGGCAAGCCCAACATCGAGGGTTATCGCTCACAGGCCGACCTCGCCGGGAAGCGGCAATCCGTAGGCTCGCTCGTGGGGACGCGGCGCTACGGGATGAAGCCCACCGGACGCAAGGGAAAGGCGAAAGGATAAGACGATGGTACAGAAAGCAAGTGCCGCAGTGCTCGCGAAAGCGAAAAAGGCGAACCCGGGGATGCCCGCCCCGAAGAACAACGTAGGCGTGATGAGCGGCCCGATGCCCCAGGGCGCCCCAGGTAGTAAGCCACAGCCCAAGATGCAACCCGCAGGGACCAAGGGCGGCGGCGCATTGGCCCCGGGGATCATGAAGAAGCCGGGTGGGATGCCACCTGGCATGGGCATGACGAAGGGGCCGGGCATGACGAAGGCTGGCCCGAAGCGCAACATGCCGGTGCCCGTCGCCCGTGGGCGGAAAGCAAAGCGATAAGTCATGCCAACGCTCCGCCAGATCGTAAGGGAATGTGTCTCCCAGGGCGGCCTCGCTGTAGGCCGCTCTGAGGCGATCACGGGCCTTGCGGTCGGGAGCGTCACCTGTGCCACCCTCGGCCTTGGAGGGCTGAGCGAGCAGTTCTTCCGCGACCACTGGCTCTGCCGGTTGGACACCGCGACCGCGGCCGACCGCTTCCGACGCTGCACAGGCTTCACCGCATCGTCTGGGGCGATGGCGCACACCGGCACGAACTACGTCGACACGACGACCACGGGCGAGACGCTGGACATCCTCGTGCCCGAGGCCGAACCGTCCCAGCTCCTGGCGTCGATTCAATGGGCGCTTGCTCAGCTCTACCACCTGGAGAAGACGGCCATCCCCACAAGCCTGAGTTCACGCTACTGGTTGGGGGACTTCTCCTGGCTGACGCGGCGGGCGCTGGTGCGGCGGGTGACCTACCGGAACAGCCCCATCCTCAACCGCAACCACAACTTCGAGCACTACAACAGCGTAAACTCCTCCGGCGTGCTCGTGCCGGACGACTGGACGCTGGCAGGCGCGGGCGGCTCGGTGGCGCGGGTGACCACGGGTTCGCAGGCAGGCTACTACAGCGCCCAGGTGACCCGCTCCACCGTCGACGTGACCCTGACCGCAACCATCGGGCTGCTGCGCGACGGGGCGAACTCCCTCGCCAGTTCTGGGTTGCAGGTGAGCGGGGGGATTGCGGGGACCGCAGACGCGGCAAGCCAGGTGCGGCTTCGCATCAGCGATGGCGTGACGACCGCGGACAGCGGTTACCTTGCCAACGGTTCCTACGACCAGGAAGAGGTGACGGCGTTCACGATCGATGCGGCCGCCACGACCCTGACGGTACAGGTGCGCGTGGAAACCACGGACGGGACGCCGACGATCGACCGCGCCTTCGTCTGCATTGGCGAGGCGTCGGATGCGGTCTGGCGAGACAACTACAGCGAAGGCCTCCTCAACCCGACATGGCACGAAGCGACGGCGCCGCTGAGCTTCGAGGTCGAGCCACGCGGCTACGGCGGCCAGTACGTCATCCACAACCTGCGGCCTTACCCGCAGTTCGACAACACGCGGCTCCTCGCGGGGAGCGGCGACGGCGATTCCACGGACGCACCGGCAGTGACGATAGCGGCCGGCGCGCTCTTCCATCTCTTCGACACGCAGTCCCGTAACCTGCGGTTCAATGCTGAGAAGCGGATTGAGCTGTCCCGGCTAGCGAACGACTGGGAAGTGAAGTGGAAGCTCGCCTCGGCCGCGCACGTCCACGAAGACAGCCCCGCGCGTGGTGGCCTGCCGCTGCCTCGGCCAGGCTTCCCGGCCCCGGTGCGCCGCGTGGCGGGCCGCTGAGATGCAAGCGGTGTGGGAGCCCTTCGGGCCGATAGGAAACGGCTTCGGCTATCCGGGCGAGTACCTCAGCGTGAGCTATTACGATGGGATGGATGGGCGCTGGCCGGGCGAGTTGTGGATGGCGCCCGCGTTCAACGCAGTCACGCTCACAGGCGGTACAGTGGCCAACACGCGCGCGTTCTGCGACAGCGGGGGGATGAACGCCACCATCTTCATTTACGTCGCCAGGGGCACGGTGGTGGAGAAGGTACAGATTTCCAACTGGGCGGTGAGCACAAACCAGCTCACCGTGGCGGCGGAAGCCCTTGACCTGATCCACACCCGCAGCGCCAACGACACCGAGGAGATCAGCATCGCCATTGGGAACGGGGCCGCGTACCGGGTGATCAGCGCCGTGGCGAACATCAACGTGGCCGACACCGAGAGCGCCAACAACGAGGCGATCAAGGCTAACAAGTTCTTCATTAGCTACCCGGACGACGCGATCGGGATTCTCGGCGCAGGCACGGGGACGGTGCCAAACATCGTCCAGACGAACAAGCTGAGCGGGACCGTGACGATGGACGCGAGCGCGGTGGCGACGCGGGCGACGCTCACCGGCGAGTTCAACATCACAGGGGCGGCCCGAGATGGCATCTACAACGTCATCGGCACCGACCGTGGGCCGACCTACCTGAACGACCAGTTCCAGCAGTTCCGGTTGCTGATCCCCGACATGGGGCGCTCGGTGTTTAACTGTGCGGCCATGAGGGAATCGCAGTACTGGGGGCTGCTGTACTCCACGGCGACAGGGTTGAGGCGGCAGCAGGGCATCTGGGAAGGCGGGAGCATCGGCCTGGAGCGCATCGCCACGAACACGAGCCCCGTGCAGGGGCCGGTGACCGCGCTGGCCGGGGATGGCGAGTGGGACTACGCCAACGTCTACAACCCCGTGACCGGCAACACCTACCTCTGCGCGTTCCGGCCGGCGCAGCCCCATGAAAAGAAGTGGGAGACCGGCAACCCCGCCGCCTGGTACTCGCTGTTCAAGTACCCGTCGTCTGTGCGGAGCAACGCCCTGTACAACCTGGACACGCGCGCCGGGGTGCTCACCAACCCCGTACTGGTGGCGGGCAACGGCAGCAACATGGGCTACATCACGAAGGGGCGGACGTGGCGCTGGCCGGACGATACCAACGTGACCTTCCAGACGGCCGGGACCACCTACCTGACCGAACTGCGGTTCCCCGCCGGGAAGCAGGCCGTGATCAGCCGGTTCGGGTTCTCCTGTGCCAACCTCGCTTCGACGAAGACGATCACCCTGAAGGTAGCGGTAGACGGTGGGACTGCCGTCCAGGTCGGCGCGATTGCGAACAGCCAACCGGCGAACGAATGGCACTGGTTCACGGTGCCGGACGCGTTGCGGGGGAGCCGGGTTGCGCCGCAGATCGAGGGTGTGGGTACGTCTGGGTCGAGCCCGCGCGTGGTAAGCGAGATGGTCATGGACTACGAACTGGAGGACATCCCTCGTGAGTAGCATGGCCGGGGAGAGTGTGTCTCGCGCGGAGTTTATGCAGCTTCGAGCAGCGCTCGCCGCTGCGGAGGAGAAGGCTGACCGCGCGAACCGTATCCTGAACAGGCTGCTTGACGAGGGAGGCTTGGCGGACACCCTGAGCGGGACGGGGCAACAGCAATTCTTTGGAGCGAAGGGCCAGATCGGGCCGACAGGCATCCAGATCCTTGCCGATGATAACAACCTGAACCCACCTGGCTTCTGGTGGCTGGCGCGGTTCCTGCGGGCGGACGAAGTGATCCGAGTGCTGGCCGTCCCCTTCCCGCAGATTGACTACTTCTCGGGGATCATCGGGAACGCAGACGATACCGACAACTATGTGAGCCTCCGCAGCCACAACTACCTGGGGCGGCAAACGGACTGGTTCGCGCACATCACTGCTTACGCCGACGCGTCCAACGCGCTCTGTCAGATTGTCGCACAGAAGGATGGCGGTACAACGGGGATGGCGGCTCTCACAGCCTTTGCCAACGCTGGCCCCGCTATCTTCGAGATGTCGCAGGCGATGCTGATGCTCGAAGGTTACGCTGCCGACCCTACACTGAACCTGGCCGGGAACGATGGGCTGATGATCTACCGCACGGACCTGGACGTGGCGCGGCTCTACGCAAACAGCGCGTGGGTCAGCCTGGCGACGGAGACGTTCGCCGTCGCGGTCACCCTCGCTGCTGATGCCGACGTGCTGCTTTCCCTGACCGGCCAGGAGCTCGGGTTCGACACGCAGACGGCCAACCTCATCTTTGCGGGACCGGCATCGGGGGCAGCGGCAGACCCGACCTTCCGCGCGTTGGTGAGCGCAGATCTGCCCGCGAGCGTGGTGGAGACGAGCGACGCAGACTACATCGACCTGACAGACGGCGGGGCCACCACACTTCACTCACATGCGAGCGGTGCCATGCGCGTACACACGTCTCAGGATTTTGACAACTTCGATGCCAAGACCGTAGCCACCGACTTTTGGGGGACGCCTGCGATTAGCTCGTGGAACGTTCTCGGTACCCCTACAGACATGGCTGCGGCGTATACCTCCGACCCCTTCTCTAAGACTGACTTTGCCGACTACCCGGCCATCGACCTCAACAGCAACGGTGACGGGATTTACTGCAACTCCACCCCCGGCTTTGGCACCTGGGCTCATGCAAGGATGGTCGAGGGTATTCTTGGTTCCCTACCCACCAAGCTGGTCTATGAGCAGGATGCTAAGTGGGTCACTCACACCGCCAACGAGACGACCTCCGGGCTTGGGTTTGTAGTAGGCGGTGGCTCGCCCTTGACCGCTGCAAACCATGTGGCTTTCATTTACAGCAACGGGACGAACTTTCTACTCCGGAGCAGCGGGGCCAGCGATACAGGGGCCGCAGACGATGGCGACTGGCACAAGTTCAAGATCGTGCTGGACAGCGCGGCGGTCACGGCGGAGTGGTTCATCGACGGTGTGACCCAGGGCACCATCGCTCTACTTCAGGACACCTTCCCAGTCATCGTCGGGGCATCGGTCTTTACCACGAACCGGATTCGGGTAGGCTGGGCGCACCTGTACTATGAATAGCAAGATGATCCGCATCGCCGTCGTCGCTACCGTCGCCATCCTCGCACTCTGGCCGGTGAGCGCGCCCGCCTACGTGCTGCTCGGGCCACGTTGGGTCGAATCCCCGCACATCACCGTGACCGACTCCGAACTGAGCGCAGAGACCGCGCAGGCGGCTTCCCTGTGGCAGGCGGCGAGCGGCATCCGGTTCGCTCCCGACAACGGCTCCTGGGACTTGCAGATCGAAGTGCGGTACTCGACTTCGCTGGGCGACGGACTCGGCGGACTGTCCACCCTCTGGTACGGCTCCGGCTCGCTGGAGATGCGGCACTGTCTGATCGAGATCAACCCGAACCACTGGGCCGGGGTAGTCGCCCACGAGCTCGGCCATTGCATCGGGCTGGCGCACTCAGACGTTGCGGACAGCATCATGGGCACGACCTACCAATGGAGTGCCGACGACGCGGCGGCGGCGAGGTACCTCTACGGGCCTTCGCCCTGCCGCACCTATGCAGGGGGCCTCGTAAAGGAGGAGTAGATGGTGATGCCACACGACCCGCTCGCGCTCGTATCCAGTGTTGCCGGCGACGTTGCCAGCGCCATCGCCGTCGCCGGGGTGACGATCGGCGCCGCCATCACGAAGACCCTCTGGGCGCGTGTGACGAAACTGGAAGACCGGAACCAGGCCAACATCGAGGCGATGGCGAACGCAGGGCATGCCCACGCGGCTGCATCAACCCAGATGGCAGCGGCGCACGCCTCGGCAGTCACACAGATCGTCGCGGCCATGCACGAGCTGGCCGAGGAGGTGCGCCGTGCTCGGGTGGCGTAAGCACCGGCTCTGCGCGCCGTCGCCCGAAGTCATCCTGGCGGTGGAGGCGATGAACACCGCGAACACGGTGATGTTGAGGGTGGCGAGGGAGACGGGGGAGCTGCTGAGGAAGGTGAGCGAGGAGGAAGGGGCTAGCGAAGAGCCGCGGCCACGGCGTAGGATGACGGGGTGAGCTGGTTTACGACGACGGCGTTCACCCCGATGACTCGTCATCTGCATATGGTCGACTGCGACATGTCGACCTCTGGCTGGGGATGGGGGATTTGCAGCGATTTCCCCTGTCACCGTCCAACGGATCTGCGAACCCAGTCGAAGCGAGTGTTGACGGGGTGAACGCTCCCTTTGGGTCGCTTACCTTCGGCAAGACGTTTGTTTTGCTCGCAATCGGCTTCATGGCGGGGGTGAGCGCGCTGGTCTTCTGGGCGATCGAGACGCCCCCACGCGAACGGAGGCACCGGCGATGCTGAGTCAAGTGGACTGGAGCACATGGACCCCGATTCTGCCTTCGCCTGTTACGTGGAGCAGTTCAGGCACAGGCGGTCACCCTCACATCTACGACTGGCCGACGGCGGGCTTTGGCGCATGGCTTGTCGGAGAGTGCTGGCGGTACCCGTGCGACCTCCCGATGGATATGAGGGCGCCGCGATGACGAGCCGCATCCCGGGCGTCGACGTGGGGTGGCTCGAAAGCGTGGTGCCGGGAATCGAGGAGATGGCGGACAACTTGCCTGACAACTTCGTGGACAATCTGGGGGATTCTCAGATTCAGCCCAGATTCGGACAACTTCGTGGACAAGACTGACGGTCGCTGCCCGGTTTGCCGCATCCCGCTGGACGATCACCGGGGCTGGACGACCGGCAAGCTGCAATGCCCGGGCAAGGGTGTGCCAGCGTGACCATCGACGCGAACGGCTGGATCGACTGGGCCGACCATTTTCCCGGCCCCGGCAATAAGGTCTACGAACTCCCGAACCTCGGCCTCGGGCTAGTCCTGCACTCGGTGGAGGGATGGTACGCGGGGGCCATTGGCGAGCTGATGAAGCCGGAGCGCAAGGCTTCGTGGCAGTTCACCTTGAAGCTCGACGGGACGCTCGTCCAGCACTATCCGGTGACGGCAAGCTGCTGGGCCAGCGGGAACCTCACGGCCAATGTCTCGTTCTGGAGCATGGAACTGGAGGGCGTTCAGCCCACTCCCATCAACGATGCGCAGATGATGACGGCCGAGGCGCTGTTCGCGGAATGGGAAGAGTGGAGCGGGAAGAAGGCGACGCGCGACGAACCCAACAAGACCCTCTGGCTGCACCGTGAGGTCGCTACCCGGTGGGAGCCGAACGGTGGGCCGACGGCGTGCCCCAGCGAACGCTACGCGCTCTTGTGGGCGGCACTGGAGGACGACATGACCCCTGAGCAACTGGCCCGGCTGGATGCCATCGAGCGCCGCCTGGACCGCATGGAGGCGGACGACACGACGGTAATCGAGGATGCCTGGCTCGGGCCGCGGCTGACGCAGATCGAACAAACTGCTGCGGCCTACATCAATGTACTCACCGAACACATGGCTGCGGGGAACGCAGTCCACCAGGCGGGGAAGATCCCCGATCACAAGCACACACCGGGAGGGGTGGCATGAACTGGCGACAAGAGGGTATCAAGGCAGCGCTGACGTTCGCGATCTTCGTGGGCGCCGCGTTCGTGGCAACCGGCGGGGAGAACCCCGTGGACGATTGGAGCGGCTGGGTGACCGGCGTGGTGCTCGCAGGGTCGAGGGTGGCCGTCAGTTCGCTGGTGGCGTCACTCGCGACGTGGCAAGCCTCCAGGCGGGCGTAGGGCTACTTCAGCGGGCCTCCGGGGTCCGAGTCGAACGATTCCAGGCCGGCTACCAGCCGGCGCATGGCGCGAAGGCAGTGAAGGCAGGTGACGGGACAGGGGTTGTCCCACCACGCACGAACGGTAGTTTGTTTTCCACACAAGGCCCACTGCGACGGGGAGACGACCATGTGAACCTTCCGGCCGTGGAAGGAGCGCATTGTCCAGATGTGGGTCACGGCTTCGCCTCCATCACCGCGAGGAACAGGAGGCAGAGGGCGCGGGCGGGAGTGTCAGCGTCCACGACCGTCATGGAGATTGGATCATCAGGGAGGTAGACAGCCTGCCACCTTCGCGCGGAACCATACTCACCGAGGGTTAGGTTCCCCGGCATCTTCGCCTTCACCACCGGCAACAGGTCGCGGAGGCAGGCATCGACGGAGGTGGCCCAGGTCTGATTGTAGAGCTTGGCCGGTAACCCCCTATCGGTTATCCAGCAGTGGGGATCGGGGTCGATGCACTGATGCTTGTGCCACCCCAGCGCCAGGGCTATGCGTTCGTTGAGTTCGTCGTTTGTCATGGTCACTTCGCGTCCCCCTAAGGTCTTTCCCGGTCAAGGGGCCAGTCAGATTTCCAAGGAACCCAATGAGTACGAAGGCAGTTGCCGCAGGTAACGTCTTGCAAGAACGTTGTGCTCCATTCAAGAGATCCCCCGCGACAAGCTGTAAACCCTGGATCTCCTACGCGCAGATGGAGGACTTTCACTTGCTCTCTTCCCATGACTGGCGGCAGGCGGCGGGGTCAGCGTCGCGAGCGCAGACGGTGTCGATGATGCGATTGTCTGCCTTCTGCATGGCCCATCCGATAAACAGCATTTGCCCAAGGACAAGTAGCGCCAAAATGACCATGGTCTTGGGGTGATCATGGTGGCTGTCGTTCATGGTCGTGGCTCCGCCTTCGGGAAGTAAGGACTGTCAGGTTCAACTACTCCGGGACCAGCACGGAGTGGCTTTACGTCACGTCCTGTGCTCGGCGGCGAGGCCGAGGCGTTCTCGTGGAGGGTGCCGCCAGTAAGCCGTTCGCTGCCAGCGGGCACAAGGGCATCGGCGTATTCTGTCTTCGGGCAGGTGTAACACGATCGCTGATAACTGGAGGATTCGTGTCCTGTGAAAACTTCGTCGTTGTCCTGCTCATTCGGGAACCAGAGACTCCACACATGCTCGTGCGGAGGCGGCTCCGGGGCTGGTTGTGGTTCAAGCTTGGCCTTGAGCCCGTCGATGGCGGCGCGGGGAGTGGGATCGGCAACTGCAGACCAGAGCCCTGTTCGTCCCCTAGCCCTAGCTACGATGTTTCCTTCGCAGGATTGATCGTGGAGTAGTTGCCACTCCGGCTGAACCATCAGCCAATCCAGCCTTGCCTTGAGCCGCAGGGCCTCGGCGATGGCGGTAACTATGTCTTGTCCAGCCCATGACAAGAAGCCCGTGTCGCCACGACCAATTCGCGCGGCCAGCTTCTCCAGGTCTACGTTAGTCATGGCCGTGGCTCCGGAAAGCAGGCGGGGCATCCGCATCCCTTTGGCCGGCGTGAGGCCGATATGTCCTCGTGGCTCGGGGGCAGCGTCCCACGGCGGAGCGTGTCAGCCCATTCCTCGCCGGTGCTGATCCGTTCGCTGCCAGCGGGCACGAGGGCGTCGGCAGATTGTTCTTCGCCACAGGGAGGGTTCAGACAAGGACGGTAATACCTGCCTGAGACCCTGTACCACGTCGAGTCATCCCACACATGCTCGTGCGGTGGCGGAGCATATTCGGGGCAGTGAGGATGGTGAGCCCCGCGCTCGGTAGCCCAGTCCTCCGGGTCGCACCGGCACTTCGGCGGGGCCAGCGGGTCGTACTCCTCGGCCAGCTTCTCAAGGTCGATCTTCTCAGTCATCATGCTCCTCCGTGGTTTCTCGGGACGGGGCCGACGTTCAGGACGATCCTACGCGTCGCTTGCGGGCTGCCCGGAGTTAAACCTTGGGCAGCCACCCCGTCCACCGGGTACGCTACACCCTCTGTTTCTTCGTCGTCAAGTGTTGACAAGACGGGAAGGCGGGCGTAATCTCCGTGGGCGGGGGCGGGGAATCTCGCGTTCAAGAGTCGTCCGCCCCGCCCCCGCCCCCCAACGGAGGCACGCATGGCAACCGAAACTATAGAGGCCGCAACTATAGAGGCCGCAGTCAACCGTCTGCGGCACGCGAGAGATGAAAGTGAACGCCTCGCTGCGCGGTGGACCACGGCACGCCTTGCGTTTGAAGCGGAGCACGTGGATCTCACCGCGGCGCAAACCGTCGCGATAGCAGAGGAGGACGCGGCCGATCTCAGTCTCCGGAAAATCGCGCTTGCTGTGTGGGAAGCCGGAGACAAGACGACCAAGATGATTCGACCTGGCATCGCCATCCGCGAGGTTCAGGTCGTCTACTACGACCCCATGGAAGCGTTGGACTGGGCGAAGAAGTCTGAGCTTTGCCTGATGCTCGACGCGGCGAAGTTCAAGAAGCTGGCGGTAGCCGACGTGGCAGGTGTCATCCCTGCCGGCCTGACGCGAGTGGTCAAAGAGCCGCAGGCGACGATCTCGAAGGACCTGCCATGACCGAACTGACATCAGGGGTGCGGTTCGACGACGACGGCAACCTGTGGGTTCCGCGCTTCTACTCGATCGCAGAGGTGGCGATGCTCCTGGGCCTGCACCGCACGACGGTCTGGGGCCAGGTGACGCGACGTGGGCTCGGCCGGCGTTTCGGCCACGCCTTCGTGCTGACCGCCGAAGACATCGAGGTCGTCCGCCAGCATGTCCGCAGCCACCGGGCGCGGAAGGAAGGGACACCATGATCACGCATGACCACCGCGCTTGGACCTACGCCCAGCGTTCTGGCGGGCTGAAACTCCATATCGTAGAGCGGTTCGCGGACGGCTGCGTAGACGGGCGGGCACGTTGCGGAATCAAAGCCTCAAAGGGATGGCGACTAACGTCCAACGTGCCGATGTCCCACCTGTGCTACAACTGCTGGAGGTTGTCATGACGACGCATCGAGAGACGTACGCACGGGCCTACGTCGCCCGTGCTGCCCGTAGCGGCTTTGCAGGGCGCGAACTGGACGGATGGGTGCAGACGGTAGCCCTGGCTGACCTGACCGGCGTCACGCGAGCCGACCTGCGAAAGGCGCTCGACTGGTGCCGCGCCAACCCGAGGCCGGAGTTCCAGGAGACGGGAGTTGCGAAGGATATCACACCGAAGGGGCTGTACGGATGATGGAGACTGAGATGGACCACTACGGGCCGATTCAGCAGGAGGAGTCCCACCGGCCGATGACGTGCAACGCGGGGCATACCTACCCGATCGTTCTGTGGGACTGCCCTGATCCAAGCCACGACGTCATCGCCCACCGTCCCGCGAGCCGGGAGATGTTCGATCAGCTGATCGACTTTGAGTGCGAGGGGTTTATTTCCCTCGACGGCGCACAAGTCGGGCGGTGGGCAGCGGCGATGGACCACGATTGCAACGCAGAGGACGACCAATGAACAGCAACGAGGTCCTGTACGGATGAAGACTGACCAGCCGACGCGCTTCCTGCTTGCCACGGACGAGCCGGGGGTCTACCTTGCTCGCAGCCGGACGAACCCGGCGGTTTTCTACACCATCACGGGGGTCGGGACGCCGTTCGCGTGCTGTTCCTGCCCCGCGGCGGAACTCGGAAAGGACTGCTGGCATCGCCAGGAGGCCATACGCCTCGGGGAGGTTCTCCCCCTAGCCGCGCCGGCGGTACCGGCGAAGGAACACATGAGCAACGCACTGGAAAACATCAAGATCCGGACGGAAGGCGGCGAGGTGGTCAGGTGGGAAGACCTCGCGGGCCTCGATTGGGGCGACGACTACGGGCATGGCGACATCAACCCGTCGTTCCCCTACCTCAAGATCGTCCAGCCCATGACGACGGCCAAGGGCGCGACCGGCAAGGAGGGGTGGTTCTACCACTCCGACACCGGAGAATACATCGGGACAGTCGAGGGGGTTGTACTCCTCAAGACGAACCCCCGGAGCATGTTCATCGCCGGGCACGATAAGCCCGTGTGCGCCAGCATGAACGGCGTTGAGCCGCTCCCCAATCAGCCGCTCTGGGAGATGAAGAGCATTATCGTGAAGCGCGGCGAGAAGCCTCAGCCCCTGCCCCTCACCGAGCCTTCGTCCTGCGAAACGTGTGTATTCGGCGCATGGACGGGGGAACGCGGCAATCGCATCGTCCCCCCATGCAGCCAGTCGAACATGCTCCTCCTGGACGAAAACGACGGCTCGCAGCCTCCCGGCGCCAATCTCGTGATGTTCCGGGTGAAGGGGCGGAGCATCAAGCCCTACAAGAAGTGGTACGCGACCCGCTGCGCCCCGAAGAGGCTTCCGCCGTTTGCCTACCGGCTCCACATGTACACGGAAGGGCCGCTGTCCGAGCCGGGCAAGGAAGGCAAGTGGTACGAGCTGCGGATCGAGTCCGAGCCGATGGACCCGGCGGACGTGCTGGCGTACAAGGCGATCGTCGACGCTCAGCGGGCCAAGTTCCACGAGAGCGTGGCGGTGGCGGGCGACGACGAACCCGAAGTCGTGGTGGTCGACGCGAACGCCGCTGACCAGTGGGGCGACGGGAGCGAGCGCTACGCCAACGTAGTCCCCACCACGACAGACACGCCCCTCATCATGAGCATGCCGTCGGTGGGGACGTTCCCGGGCAAGGCGGCATCCCGCGGCCCGGCGCCGTTGACCTAGGGGGCTGGTGCCATGACGTACCGTGCCGTTGAGACTGAAATCGATGTCGAGTGCTGCGAGCACTGTCACGGCGACCCAGAGGACTGTGACGGTGTTACGTCGTCTCTCACGGGGGGCGCGGAGCACGCTGACATCGAGCCGATCCCGATAGACTGGCTGCTGGACTTTGTGGCCGGTCGCTACGACAGGACAGACCTCATCCGCGAACTGCTGAAGCGCAAGCCCACAGCAGTCGTGATCTAGCCGTCCCAGGGGGCCGGGGGTAAGGGACGAATCTTCAGGAACCAAGCCCTGAGCCATCCCCCCGGCTCCCACCTACTTCTTTGCGGGAGGGAGCGATGAACCACTGGGAAATCTCCGCATGGCTTGCCATTGGGTTTGGTTTCGTTGCGGGCATTCGATCGGTCGTTGCCACCAAGCACAGAGACCAGCAAGATGCGCAGATCGCCGTAGCGCTCGCCATCGCGTTTGCAGCCTTGTGGAGGACGTTCGCATGACCGCGCTGAAGACCGACCACGCCTCGTTTCAACGAGATTGTGCCAATGTTCACTACCACCTTCGGGAAGCGATGCGGCAATGCGAACTGTTCATGAAGAACGGCGAGAGCGACACCCTGCGCTGGCTGTTGGTCGAACGAGACCTCGAATGGGCTAAGTGGAGGCTTGATCGCTGGCAACGCCGGGACGTGCAGAAGTCGAGGAGCAAGCGATGAGCAAGACAGGTTGGGCGCAGATCGCGACGATGCTCCAGCACCCCGACGAAATGGGGTACGCGCTGCACGACGACCAGGGGAGCGAATACTGGTCACACGACGGCATGGCCAAGGCGATCCAACAGCAATCGGTGATGGACGCCTACCAGGAGGCCCTCGACGCCCTGCTGGACACGTACGGCCCGGGACTGTGCCGCGAGCACGGCATGGTACTGAAGACGGCAGACGACTGTCTGGGGTGGATGACCTACGACTACGGCTATCCGTCTGGGTGGGAGGGCGATGGGTATCCAGACTTCTTCTGGTTCGGAGAGCATGCGAATCCCAACGCGGACCCGTGGTGCTGCATCGAGCTCTGGGCGCACGGACTTCCTGGCGGCGGGCTCGTCGTGACGGTGCCACGATGAGCAAGACGATCGACCCCATCACGAAAGCCGACTCAGGTCGCCCGATGACTTGCAACGCGGGTCATACCAACCCGCTCGCTATGTGGGACTGCCCTGACCTCAACCACAAAGAGCCAGCGCCCGTCATCTTCGACTACGGCACAGCGCTTCGCCACTTCGAGGAGATGCTGGCGACGCTCGAAGCCCACATCCGCGAGCACCGGATGCACGAGGACTGGGAGAAGGATGCCGGCGAGATCAAGGAAGGGCGGCGGCTCCTCCTGGTGGCGCTGGACGATACGTACGAGACGGAGCCGTGGGACGCCGCCTTCGACTATCTGCGAGAGCGCATGCGGGCGTGGTGGTGCTAGAATGACGGCAATCCCCGGTGGCGTCTGATCAACGCCCGCAAGCGAACCGACTGCCATCTCCAGCACGGCGGCCGGGGAGTCCCCAAACCTGAGATGGAGGTCTTTCTGTGAGCGACCCCTTCGGATTCGATTCGTGACCGACCTGCCAGCGGCGGTCGAACAGGCGCTCGCGTCCCGCCAGGGGCGGCGCACCGGGGCAGAGATCAAGTTCCTCTGCCCGTCCCACGACGACCAGAACCCTTCCGCCGAATGGAACCGCAAGAAGGGGGTGTGGAACTGTCCCGTCTGCGGCGCCGGCGGCTCCACCGCGAACCTCGCCGGGCTGCTTGGCATTGAGGTCCCGACGCTTATCAAGCGCGCAGAACTCGGGGAGATCGTCGCGACCTACGACTACCAGGACGAAGACGGGGGGCTCCGTTTTCAGAAGCTGCGCTACCTCCCGAAGGACTTTCGCATCCGCCACCCCATCGGCCCCGGCCAGTGGAAATGGGGCATGGGCACGTCCCGATTGCTGTACAGGCTGCCCGAGTTGCTGTCTTCCACCGGCATCGTGTGGATTTGCGAGGGGGAGAAGGACGCAGATGGCCTCCGGTTGCATGGGTTGACCGCCACGACCTGGCCGGAGGGGGCACAGGATTGGCCGCGCGACCCGAACACCGGCAAAAAGAAGATGACGGGTCCTCCACCGAAACAGAAGTGGCTCCCTCAATACAACGGCTTGTTGAAAGGACGGGACGTGGTGATCCTGCCCGACAACGACACCGGCGGCGTGATGGCGAGCGAGTGGATCGCCGCGGCGCTGAACGGGATCGCGGCCTCAGTCCGAATCGTCGCGCTACCGGGGCTGCCCGAAAAGGGGGACGTGAGCGATTGGCTGGCGCATGGCGGCACGATCGAGGAAATGACCGCGCTGGCGGAGAACACGCCCCTATGGGCGCCACAGGCGGAACCGGCGGGGGTCGCAGCCTTCCCGCTGACCGACGCCGGCAACGCGGAGTTGTTCGCCCACCTGAACTCCCACCGGGTGCGCTTCGACCACATCAAGAAGCGGTGGCTGGTCTGGGCGCGACACCGCTGGCAGCCGGACCCAGACGGGGAGATGTACCGGCTGGCGATCGAGGCGGCGAGGCAACGCTACCGGGAGAGCGCGGACATCGAGAATGCGGACCGCGCCACGGCCACGGCAAAGTTCGCCAAGCGCAGCGAGAACGGCGGAATGATCGAGTCGATGCTCAAGCTGGCGTCGGCGACCGAGGGGCTGGCCGACGCGGGCCTCGGGTGGGATGCGAACCCCTACCTGTTGGGCACGGAGAGCGGGGTGGTCAACCTGACGACGGGCGAACTGCGGGCCGGGAAGCCAGACGACCGGATCACGATGACGGTGGGGATACCGTACGACCCGAAGGCACAGTGCCCGCGCTGGTTGCAGTTCGTGGCGGAGGTGTTCGACCCCGAGGTGATCCCATTCGTCAAGCGCGCGGTGGGGTACAGCCTGACGGGGAGCACACGGGAGCAGTGCTGGTTTCTGGGGTACGGCAAGGGCAGCAACGGCAAGTCGGTTTTCATGGACACGCTCTATGAATTGGGCGGCGATTACAGCGGAGACACCGGGGCCGATACCCTAACTTCCCGCGGGCGATTCCGGGATGGAAGCCAGGCGAGCCCTGATGTGGCGAGCCTGGCGGGACGGCGGATCATCACCTGCAACGAGACTCAGGAGGTTGCGGGTTTCAACGCCGAGCGAGTCAAGCACTTAACCGACGGCACCCCAGTGACGGCGCGCCACCTGAACCAGGGACAGTTCACCTTCCGCCCGGTGCTGAAGCTCTGGCTGACCACGAACCACCTGCCGAAGGTGGACGACGACAGCGAAGGGTTCTGGCGCCGGCCGAGGCTGATCCCCTTCACCCGGACATTCGAGGGACCAGACCGCGACCCGAACCTGGAGGAGAAGTTGCGGTTGGAGCTGCCCGGCATCCTCGCCTGGGCGGTGGAAGGCGCGGTGGAGTGGCACCGGGACGGGCTGAACCCGCCCGCGACGGTGATGATGGCGACCCACAACTACCGGCAGAGCAGCGACCCGCTGGCCGAATTCATATCGGATTGTTGTTACGTCGGGGATGCGAGGGTCACGCAGGGGCCGCTCTACGAGGCATACAAGGCATGGGGGAAAGACCAGGGGTACAGCGACCGCGAGGTGCTTGGAGCCAGGCTGTTTGGGCGCCGGATGGAGGATCGTTTCGGGCCAAGGGTAAAGTCGATGAACGGAAGGTGGTTTGTGGGCGTTGGGCTGCGATCTGCCGAAAATCCGGCCCGTTTTGTCCCTATAGGGACGGAACCACATCTAGCCCCTCCTGAAAGTCAGTCCAAAGCTAGCGCTATATGGCCTCGCGTGGGGGCGACCGAAAATCTTGTCCCGATTGTCCCTACTGTCCCTACGTCGATTTGCGACTGCGAGGAACGTCATCCGGGGGACGATGACTGTGGTGATCTACCCTGGTGGGAGAACGCCGACGGCTGGCATTGTCCATCCCATCATCCCAATCCTATGACAACATAGAAAAAGGGGTAGGAATCCCTCAACTAGCGTGGTAGCGTCTCCGGAGAAGGAGAACGGCGATGCAGAAAAACAGGGTGGCGGCGAGCAGACTGGACGATTTCCTGGCTGACTGCGTGGATAAGCGGCGAGGGCAGCTAGTTTCGCTAGGGGATCTGTTCGCAGTCTATGAACAGTGGTCGGCGGCGATGCATCCCTTCGCATTCCGTCTTGGCTACCAGGGTTTCAACCGCGAGATCAAGAAGCTCCTCCCCAGTTCCGCCGCCAGTGGGAGAAGGTACTTCACCGGCATTGCACTGGGGAAAGGATTCACCAATGGAAAATGAAATCATCCTGAGGCAGGGGAAGTTCATCGTCCGGCATTGGCCAGAGCGGTTCTACCACCCCTACACGATCGAGAACTCCCCCCAATATCGACGGCGGGTAGAATACTTCGCTGCGACACTGGCCGAAGCGAAGAAATGGCTGGATCGCTATGGCCGGTAGGAAGACGCCCCCCGCCGCGACGGGCACTCTTACGGCCCTGCTCAGTTCGAACGCCGCCCACGCCAGGTCGTTTACCCCTAGCGACGACCAGCTCGCCCGGTGGTACGAACAGCAGGTGACGGCGGTCCGTAACCACGTCGCGGCGCTGGCTGAGGCGATGTTGACGGCATCGGTAAGCAAGGACGATCCCGCCGGAGAACGCGAGTTCTACCATCTCGACGCCCGCTACCACTACAACTTCGACACCCTCTGCCTGCTCCGAGCCTGCGACTTCCACTCGGCCCACGCTGGCGAGGGGCACGTCCTGTCTTGCCCGAACCATGGCCCCTTCGGTTGCGGCGCCGGGCTGAGCGAAGACGAAGCGACGGCGCTGGCCTGGAGAGGCTACCTCGACCAGGAGAAGAACCCGAAGGCGAACAAGCTGGGCTGGCAACGCCATTGCGAGGTGTGCGCCGCCGCCCAGATCGAAGCCGAGGGCGAACGGCTGTTCCGGGAGGCGCAACGATGAACAACGACCTCATGTTCTCATCAGCCAAGGACGACTGGGGCACCCCGCAGGCGTTCTTCGACAAGATCAACGCAAAGTACGGGTTCACGCTGGATGCGGCCGCCAGCCACGACAATGCCAAGTGCAACATGTACTATACGGAGGAAGGGTTATTCAAACACCACGGCACAGTATGGCTCAGTATCCTGACCGGACTGACCGGCCCGTGGAAGACCTGGACGTGGTGCAACCCGCCCTACGGTCGCGGCCTCAAGGACTGGGTAGCGAAGGCGTACACGGAGATGTGCCACGGGCGCGGGAGCGTCCTGCTAATTCCCGCGCGGACCGACACCCTCTACTTCCACAAGTACATCTGGAGCGCCGACCTGGGGCAGGCGTTGCCGGGCGTCAGTGTCGACTTCCTCAAGGGGCGTCTTGTATTCGAGGGGCCGGTCAACCCCAAAACGGGCAAGCCAGACCCTGCCCCGTTCCCGTCGATGCTGGTGGAGTTTCGGCCATGACTTGCCCACCGCATCATTGGCTGTTGCCGTCGCCGAACGGGACGCCTACCCTGACCGGGCGTTGCCGGAAATGCGGGGCCGAGCGGGAGATGGTGGTGAGCGAGGATGGACTCGGCTACATGGCCGAGCGCCGCAACAAACAGAACCGGGCAGCGGAAGCAAGCCGCCGAGTGGGGCGAAAGAAGGGAGCGAGGACATGACCGCCGCGCGTTCTCCTCGAAACAAGCACCGCGGGGCACAGGACGAACGTGACGTGGCCCGCATCCTCGGGGGAAAGCGCCACCTTGCCGATACGGGCGGCCCAGAGGACGTGGAGCATGACTGGCTCGCGATCCAGGTGAAAGGTGGCGCCACGGTCACTACAGCGCCTCTCAGGGATGGTATCGTGGCGGCGAAGCTGGCGGCGCTGGGCAAGAACAAGCTGCCCGTCTGCGTGCTGGTTGACCGGCGGGGGACGCGGCTGGCCCGGTACGTGGTAATCGAACTCGGCGACTTTGCGGCTTGGTTCGGGCTGCCGAAAGAGGAGGAAGCGAAGTGATGCCAGAGACTGAGGCTTATGGCCCGTTCGACCCTGACCTCGCGTGGCAACTGCGCCAGCGGCTCGACGCGTGGTGCAAGACTCCGGACCCATTCATAGCCATTGGCCCCTGTGACGTATGCGAAGCCATCATGCCCGCGTTGGACGCGATGTTGGACCTGTACGCAGGAGCGATGAGACGCGAACCCCTGGAGGTGAGCCCATCGTGAGAGCATCGCCGCCGACTGCGGTGAAAGCCGCGGGCCATCGCAAAGGACAGTCGTGCACCATGCCTACTCGCGCTTCGGCGCCTTCCTCGCCCTATCGATCGCCGCGATGGTGGTCGCATGTCGACCCGCGGACAGTCCTCGTGACCTTGATACCGCACTACTACCACTCCCCTCGCCCGTGGTGGAAGCGCTGGCTCCACCGATGACCGCGCCCCACGTCGTCTCAGTGGCCCCGCAGCCGCCGGAACACGTTCTCCCGACGCTGGAGGCGGGTGTAAGCGCAGCGGGCCTCTCTGGGGGCGTACAGGAGCTACGGACGTGGACGCTCACGCCGGCAGACCGGATCATCCTCTACGCCCGGGCCGGGGTGCCCGTCGAGTACATCCCGATCTTGGAGGCGATTGGAAGCTGCGAGTCGTCTCATTCCCCGGGCGCGGTTGGGGATAGCGGCAACAGCCTCGGCTGGTATCAGATTTGGACAGGATGGTTCCGCGAAGGCGAAGACCCGTACGACCCGGCAACGAACCTGGCCGTGGCGCTGCGAATCCGGGAGACACGAGGCCGCTGGGGCGGTGGTGGCGGTTGGACGTGCGCCGACCGGCTTGGTATCGTGTAGGGCGGTAGGTGTAAGTCCCCCCCCAATGAAGGAGCCCCGATCGTAACGATCGGGGCTCTACTTCTTGGACCGCGGGAGCGGCACGGTGCCTTGCTCAGTCTACCTCCCCCGCCGTCTTTCAACAAGCGCGCCCACCGCGGCGACGAGGATCAGCGAGCCGAACAGAATGGCGGCGGCGAGGGCGTCAGTCATGGTTGCTCCTCCGTGTGGATGGTCTCTCTATCGAGGTCGAAGCGCTTGTAGGTGCCGCTGTGGGCGAGCCACGCGATCCAGATGGGCCGCAAGCACTGCCGGCAGATCGCCGTCCACCCTGAGGCGTCGTGGGCATCGGTCGCGGCGGTCATCGCCCGTTGTCCCTGGCGTAGGCGTTGACGAACGTCAGCCCCAGCGCCTCGCCGATGGCGTCCCAATCGCACGCCGGCGATTCGAGGTAGGCGGTGGCAGCGTCAAAGGCGACTTCCCAGAGGGGGTAGTCCTCGCTCGGCCGGATCTTGGTCTTGCCGTCAGGCCAGTAGACGCGCCGTACGGCGACTCCATCGACGCTCGGCGGGTAGCTGCCGTAGTACTTGACCTCCACCACGGCCACCGGCTGCTCGTCGTCGTCGGTGACGGTCAACATGCAGCCATCCTGGCTGGTGACTTCGTAGAGTGCGCGGGTCATTGGTCCCACCCTCCATTCTCGGATTCGGTGATGTGCTGGGCCTCGGCCGCAAGGTAAGCGGCATTGAATATCGCTTTCGCGTCCAGTGCCACAACGTAGGCGTGCGCCGCGGCATCGATGGCGGCGAGTTCGTCGAGGACCTGGCGGATGCCGGCGCCTTCCTTCTGCGCCGCGACCCAGCAGTCTGGATGCCACCGGTCCCGGCGGATGTAATCCCGCACCCACGAACCAAGCGAAGGGCTGCCTTCCCCAAGCGTGAGGCCGCAGCGGGGGCAGTCGGTGTTGTCGATGAACTCCTGGCCGTTGATGACGTAGGTGGGGGCGGTCATGACGAGGGCTCCCGGTAGTGTCCCTGTGCGACAACGGTGATGGACTCGCGGGCTTCGCGGAGGGATGGATAGTGGGCACAGTATTCCTCCGCGAACGGCAGGTTGGTGGGCTCGTGGAACTGTTCAACGTGCCATCCCGTGCCCGTGCATCGGCCAATGCCGGTCTGTTCGCAGGAGAAGATGGTCTCTCCCTTGTAGGAGGTGGCCCTGGGGCGGCGACGGCGCTGGTCAGGGCGGTCGTAGAGGGCGTCAAGCTCGCGGGCGGTCAGCAAGAGCCTTGCCCCAACCCGCGTCCCGAGGCCCAGCGTCGCGCACAGGTGGCGGACGTGACGGGGCGACAACCTCACGTAGAACGCCGCCGCCGTCACGCTGTAAAGGCGCGTGGGGGCGTTCATGCTTCCACTTCCCGGATGGCGTACATGCTCAGGGGGGTGACCGTCCCGGGGCCTGCGGCCCATCGCACCGCCGCTTGAGCCTCGCGCATCGTGTCGAAGAGCTTGCCGGGACGTGGGCACCACGTCCGCTTCCAGTCGTCTTCGTCGTCTTTCTGGTAGAGCCAGATGACTTCGTACCGCGTCTTCGTTGCCATGTCTCAATCTCCTTGGGCCAGTATGCCCGACCCTTCCGGGGAAGGGTTTCGTCCCCGCTGGCACGGGGCACTCGTCAGGGGCTAGGCGCGAGGTCCGTACTCGTCGCGTTCCTTGCGCTCCCTGTTCGTTCGCTCCTCCGGGCTGCTGATGTCTTCGTATGGCTCGGAATCTAGGAAGACTATCAAGCTACCTGTTGATCCTTGCCTTATCCAATCTCGCACTTGCCGATACTCAGCCTGCCATACGTTAGCGTTGAGAACCCACCACACAGGGCAAGATTGCAAGTGTGTAATCCTGCATGTGGGCATAGTAGGGGCAATCATGGCGCAGTTACATCGAAATACAACATCCTCGCTCACGACTTCGTATGTAATGTTAGCGTCCTCCTCTCGAATTTTCTCTGCCAACTGTTCGATGGTGAGCCAATTGTGTTTGGGGGAGGTCATCTCCCATCGACCCAGAGAAAGATTGAGCGGTCGTAACGTTCCAGCGTGACTCCGACAATCTTCGCGTGTTGCTTGGATTTCTGTAGGTGCAGATGGCAGCTAAAGATGGTGCTATTTCCGTAACTCACCTTGTAGCCTGCCATATGGGGCATGGGAGCCCACCTGCACCAATGGTCGGGGCACATCTTTATGCGATTGACCTGGAAGCGAAGGCGCTTCACGACAGCGCCTCGTCAACGTTGATGCACGTTGGGCGGAAGCCGTACTCGCCGAAAGCCTGTTCGGAGATGGTTGCTCTCACCTGGAAGCGAAGCCTCATGGGGAGCTTTTCACGATGGCAGCGAACAGCGAGGCTCTTCGGCCCGGTGGTTGGGCGTACGGGGTCCGCGAACGCATCCCTCTTGTATCGGCGCAGGCACGTTCCGCAGGCGACCCATTCGCGGTCAAGCTTCGTCGGGTCGTAGGTTGGGGTTCCGTGGGCGATGCAGAACTGTGTTGCCATGTCTCAATCTCCGTCGCGGCCGGCGCTTCTGCCCCGATGCCGCTACAGGTAAGCTAGTCGTCATCCCGGAGATAGGCAATACCCCAATCTCCCCTTGCGGCAAATCTTAACCACATCTTTACATATGGGGCCACCCTGAGGCGTAGAATAGATGTGCGAGGGGACATAATGAATGTAAAGTGGCAGCGGGTTCACCCGGAGGAGCGTTTCTGGGCGTCTATCACGATCGGCCCGGGATGTTGGGAGTGGTTGGGGCCAGGCGATCGTTACGGGGCTATGGCCGTGTACGGAAAGCAGGTGCTGGCCCATCGCTACGCATACGAATTGCTGGTGGCCCCAATCCCGCCAGGACTGGAAATTGACCACCTGTGTAGGAATCAGCGCTGCGTTCGCCCGGAACACCTAGAACCCGTAACCCACGCTGAAAACATGCGTCGCGGTGCTCCTTTTCGCCGTCGAGGCGAAATCTTCTCCCGGAATTGTTGCTTCCGGTGCGGCGTCGAGGCGCTGGGAGGGGTGTGTTCGATTCACCTCGCAGAGATATGGGTGAAAGCTAGGGAATGATTATGGTAAGAAGGGTTATGTTGATATCTTTTCGATAGCGAGGGTGCGGTGTATGTACGCCATGCCGAATACCATATTGTCGGCGCCAGCAAAATGGTTTCTCGACCCCCTTGACCGATGCGGGTATGATGGGGGCATGACCGAACTCGCCCCCAAACGAGCTGCGTTCGTCCGCGAATACCTCATCGACTTCAACGGGACCCAGGCAGCCATCCGCGCCGGCTATGCGGTGTCGGGAGCCAAGCAGGAGGCTGCGCGCCTGCTTACGAATGCTGACGTAATGACCGTTCTGGCAGCGCGACGGACAGAATTGGCAGCGCCGGTACTCGCAGAGGCACAGGTTACGGTCGAGCGGGTGCTTCGTGAGTACGCCAGGATCGCCTTCGCGGACATGCGGCGCTTCGCTACCGTGTCCGCTGGCGGAGTCAGGCTGCTCGACTCGAAAACGTGGACTGACGACGATGCTGCGGCCGTGGAGAGCGTGAGCGAGACCGTGACGAAGGAAGGTGGAAGCGTGCGGTTCAAGCTTCACGACAAGGTCGGCGCGCTGAACCAGCTTGCGAAGTACCTGGGAATGGTCAGCGACGGTACGCAGGTCAACATCGACGCGCGGAGCGTCAGCATCACGCCTGAGAGATTGAGAGAACTGAGGGAGCTGCTTGGCTGATAATCACAGCTACTACTACCTCCTCGATGACCTTATGTCGCCACCTCGGTATGCGTGGTATTGCGAGTGTGGCGCGACGGCTGGCCCGTCGGGGGCTTCGACCAGTCGACATCCCTATGAGACGCGGCATCTGGTGACGGAGGCCTGGCGCGCCCATGTTGCGAACGCCACGAGGGCGGTCCATGCCTGACGCGGCCCTCGCCGAACGCGTCGCCCGGATGACCGAGGACGAAAAGGCCGCGCTTCGCCGTGACCTCGACGTGCTCTATCCCCCCGTCGAGCCCTTCGTCGATTGGCTCTACCGCGCCGCCCAGACCGAGCTCGGGCTCATCCCCGACTGGCCCTATATCCGTGAGTATGCCGAAGCGCTGGCGTCTGGGCAGAACCTGATCGTCTTGAAACGCCGGCAGATCATGGTCAGCTGGATCTCGGCGGCCTACACGCACTGGTTGGCGTCACGGCATCCCTACCGGCACTCGGCCATCGTGAGCAAGAACAAGGACGTGGCCGAGCGCCAGGCGGGGCGAATCCACCATATCGCGCGCGGCGACGGCTACAAACTCGACGGACTCCGCGTGATTCGCTACCCGAACGGCTCGATCGTCACGGTCCTGCCCAGCACGGCGGATGCGGGTCTCGGTGAGGAACTGCGCGGCATGTTCCATATGGACGAGTTTGCCTCCCATCCCTACGGCGGCGAGAACCTGACGGCGGCTACGCCGGCCGTGGCGGGCAGTGGAGGGCAGATCGTGATCACGTCGACGGCCCAGCCCGGCATGGGCGCGTTCGGGCCGATGTGGAACGCGTGGAACGAACCAGGCGAGATGAGACGGCTCTTTTTCGGGCGATGGTGTCGGCCAGACCAGGGCGAGGCGTGGATCGCGGCAGAGAGACAGCGGCCGGGCATGACGGCCGAGGCCATGCAGGCGTACTACCCGGAGACGGCGGAAGAGGCTTTCAGCACGGCGTCGGGGCTGGTGTTCCGGCTCGATAAGGCCCGGCACGTTGCGCCGCCGGAAGTGGCGTGGGGCGAGTGTCGCTGGCGCATCGTCGGCTACGACCCCGGTGGGCAGGACCCGGCGGGCATGGTGGCGGTGGGGGTGTACCCCGCGCTGAGCGTGAAGCAAGCTGCGCACCCGGCGGGTGTGCGGGGAATGTGGCGGCATCACGTCTACGGGAGCTGGCGGAGCGATGGGCCGATCTCCGCGTTCGACGTGCGAGACTACGTTGGCGCGTTGGGTGGCGTCGACCGCGTGTTTGTCGCGGAGACAGGCGGTTCGACGCTGGTGCAGACGCTGCAGGCTATGCGGCTGCCCGCGTACCAGGCGCCGATGGCGAAGCGTGAGGGTATCGGGCACATGCGCTGGTTGCTGGAATCGGACATGCTGAGCATCTCGCCAGCGTGTGACGACCTGATAGGTGAGTTTGGCACCTACTGGGTGAAGCCGCGGCGCGACCTGGAGGTAGGGGGCGGGACGTTCCCGACGCTGACGCCGGCGGAGCATCATGCCGACCTGATTGACGCGCTGAGGGCGGCGGCCATGGGGGTTTTGCAGTCGTTGCCGGGGCAGGGTGCTACGATACAGCGTGTCGGAGACGGTGCGCTGAGGATGGAGAGAGCAGGATGACCGCATCGATGGCGTGCGGGTGCGAAATGGTGCTTACGGATCAGCGTAGCGGCTCTACGCTGGTGGTGCTCCCATGCGGCAAGCATACTGGCCGGATCAAATGGACGTTTGTGAGGAGTCGCATGCTTGAAGGAATGGTGTCATGACTGACCGACGACTGGAAGGAACGGGCCTGCTTGTGAATGACGTGATTCCCCCGTCTCCCAACGTGCCCTACGTCCTGAAGATGCACCTCGAACTCAAGATCGGGGATCAAACGTGCGTCGTCGATGTGGACGGTGAGAAGGCGACCGTGCGAGTGATGTACCCATGACTGACATCGCCGAGGGGATGCGCTACGACGCCGGGCAAGTCGAACGCCATT
>ERZ1292629.1156-Hain-H43-01um-R1-1156-length-26917-cov-7_pt1 | contig 26917 bp, 37 predicted proteins | sample MGYA00564399_ERZ1292629 | MGnify/ENA primary metagenome ERZ1292629 (study PRJEB36523, sample SAMEA6512636) | groundwater metagenome | collected 2019-01-08 | study: AquaDiva: Metagenomics assemblies of 32 groundwater samples
CTCCCGCAAAATCGCTCCGTTTTCTTAATTCCGACAATGTTTCGTTTGGTGGACCGTACCGGATTCGGACCGGTGACCTCGTCATTGTCCCGATGGACTTTGGTGGACCCGTGGACCCGAGGGGAATCGAACCCCTATCTTCCGGATGCAAACCGGATGCTCTGCCACTGAGCTACGGGCCCACCAAAGTCATACGGGATCCTCGATAATCTTACAAAATAAGATTTTGAGATTATCGGGACAAATGACGCGCTCTACCGGGCTAAGCTATGGACTCCCTATACCAATTGAGGATAAATTAAAATTCCCTTTCTGTGAAGATCCTCGATTGGTGTGGGGCGGGGCCCCTCTGATTTTTGAATTTACGGAGATTTTAGACTGTTTGTAATAGTTTTGACTCTGGCTATATAAGTATGTATTATAAATTCACTTTTGGATTTTTTATAGTGTAATGTGGTAGCACTTCGGGCGTGTAGTTCAGTGGTAGAACGCTAAACTGATAATTTAGAGGTCCCAGGTTCGATCCCTGGCACGCCCACTTTCTCTTTTGATCTATTGTCCTAAGTTCAGCTTTTCAAATCCCTTTATGTCAAACTGTTTCGTTGAAACAGGACTTGTTTTAACGTTCAAAACATTGGTTAAGTTTGACACCAAAAACGTGAGAAAATAGATACTAAGGCCAACGGTAATTATTGTCAGTATGACGGCGGCTATTAAAAAACCCATCTGGTGCCCGAATTTTTCTTTTAACTGTTTGAATGTTTTCATTGTTTTAAAGCGGACCGGTTCTAAAATAGATTTGACCGCGCACTGACGCAGTGCTCAACCCATCTTTTGTGCGGCCTATTGACAAACTTTCAATGCGGGTGATATAGCGAAATTGCTCCAAGTTTTTTATAAACAACTGCAGGTTTTCCGCCTCGCCTACCGCCTGAAGCCTGAAATTTACCGAGCCGAGTGTTCCGCCCGACGGCCTACTCTCGCCGGTAAAAGCGAATGTCTGCTCCACTCCAGACTGCGTCGCTAAAACTTGAAAGTCCCTTGAGATATTAAAGAGGTTGGTTTCCATCGGAATCGACTCTTCCAAAATCAGCATATAATCTTTCGCTTTTTTATTATACTGCGTCTGAAGATTGGCTAACATGGAAAGAGAGTTGGTTCGCTTTGCAAGCTCTTCTTTCGCGGCTATAAAATTTTTCCCGTATTGTTCTATGTCTCCAGAAAAAATAGCTATGCCGATTGAGAGCACTGCAATGCTTAAAAAAGCGATTGATCCCTGTATTACCAACTTTTTTTTGAAGGTCGTCATCATATGCCGCTTATGCTGATTTGCGCGAGGTTGTATAATATACGCAATTGTTTTTACGAATTCGCATTCCACTTTATTTTACCACAACAAGGTGAACCAAAAAATCTCAACCGTGCGCTACGGGGAAGAAAATTATCCGAAGCTCTTAAAGGAAATACCGGGCGCTCCTAAAACGCTCTATTACTTTGGAAAGCTTCCTCCGGTACAACATATCGCAATTGCCATTGTAGGCACGAGAAAAGCAACGCGCGATGGCATCGCGCTCACCCGGCAGATCGCGCGCGAGATTTCTTCGCTTGGCATAACTGTCATAAGCGGGCTTGCTTTAGGAATTGACGCGGCTGCGCATGAAGGCGCGCTTTTTGGCGGAGGCGTTACGCATGCGGTTTTGGCTAATGGACTTGATTCCATTTATCCGCGCCAGCATGAATCGCTCGCGCAGAAAATAATAGCCGGCGGAGGAAGCATCATTTCAGAGTATCCCGAGGGCTCCCCCGCATTACCGCATCAATTTCTTGAACGTAACAGAATCGTAAGCGGGCTTTGTGTTGCTACTGTAGTGATTGAGGCGCCGGAGCGTTCCGGAGCTCTCGTAACAGCGAGAAACGCCATAGAGCAAGGCCGCGAGGTTTTTGTTATTCCCGGAGCAGTTGGGAATCGCAATTATCGCGGTTCTCATTTCCTTATCCGCGAAGGCGCGCGCCTCGTAACCTGCGCGAAAGAGATTCTTGAAGATTTGGGAATTGAAACGCGCGAAGAAAAGCTGGAATTAAACGGAGAACAAAAAACTATTTTTGAAGTTTTAAAAGAAAATAATAAAGCGCTTGATATTGACAGTATTGTAGAATTAACTACACTTGAACCTCATATTATACAGAGCGCGCTAGCTTATCTTGAAATTGAGGGTTATATTGAGAAGCATGGCGTTCAGTGGAAAATAATATGACAATAAATAATTTGTTATGAAACTTGTTATTGTCGAATCACCAACAAAAGCGAAAACAATCAGTAATTATCTCGACTCGTCATTTAAAGTCATGGCGAGCGTCGGGCACATAAGAGACCTACCAAAGAAAAACGGCGGGGCGATTGATGTTGCGCACGGATTCATTCCGCATTATGAAATCGTAAAAGGAAAGGAAAAAATTGTTTCCGAAATCAAACAGCTGTCAAAGAAAGCGAGTGAGGTGTATCTCACGACTGACCCAGACCGCGAAGGTGAGGCAATTGCGTGGCACATTAAAGAAGCGTGCGGGCTTAAAGATCCAAAACGCGCTGTTGTGCACGAAATCACAAAGGAGGCGGTCATGGAAGCACTCGCACACCCAAGGCATATTGATGAAAATCTCCGCAGAGCGCAGGAAGCACGGCGCGTACTTGATAGATTATTCGGATACGATTTAAGCGGTTTGATATGGAAGAAAGTCAGGTATGGCCTTTCGGCCGGACGCGTGCAATCCCCCGCGCTTCGCATTTTAATGGAGCGCGAGCGGGAAATCCGCGCTTTTATACCTGAAGATTACTGGGTCATCACGGGAGAGTTTAATGCCGAAAAAAATTCAACTATTACGCTTATATGCGACGAAAATCCAACGAAGGAAACTGAAATGGAGCGGATTATCGCCGCCGCGAAAAAAAATCCATGGCGCGTTATCGAGGTAAAGCAGACGGAAGCAAAACGTTCCCCGCGTCCCCCGTTTATTACGTCAACCTTACAACAGGCGGCGAGCTCGGAACTTGGGTTCGCGCCGTCGCGAACTATGCGTATTGCGCAGCATCTTTTTGAAAACGGGCTGATAACATACATGCGCACCGACAGCACGAATTTAAGCAAGGCGTCTCTCGCGGAAATTTATGCCGAGATTGAAAAGGCGTACGGCAAACAATATCTCGAACCGCGTGCTTATCATACGAAAAGCAAAACCGCGCAGGAGGCACATGAGGCAATTCGCCCGACAAGTGCGCGTCGTAAAAAAGCCGGAAGCGGAGAGGCTGAAAAACTTTACAATATGATTTGGAAGCGAACGATTGCTTCACAGATGGCTGATGCTAAAATTCTGCGCACAAAAATCTCCGCAAACATTTCCGGAGCTAGAGAAGCAATCCCAAATTTTTCAGTCAATGGAAGTGTGGTTGTTTTTCCTGGGTGGCTGGCGGCGGACCCTGGCGCGCGCGGAGAAGAAATTGAATTGCCTAAGATCGCAGAAAATGACCCGCTTACTCTCAAAAACATAGCGAGCGAGCAGAAACAGACAGAACCGCCAGGCAGATACACAGAGGCGGGGCTTATCAAGGAACTTGAGAAACGCGAGATCGGGCGGCCGAGCACGTACGCGTCAATAATCCAGACGCTTCTGACACGCGCATACGTTGATAAAATCGGCAGGGCGCTTCAGCCGACTGATGTCGGCGAGGTGGTCAGCACGTTTCTTGAAAAGAATTTCGAGAAGTATATTAGTGACTCCTTCACAGCCGATATGGAAAACAAGCTGGACTTTATTGCGGATGGCAAAGAAGATTATGTAACAACGCTCAAAAATTTCTACACGCCGTTTTCAAAAGACGTTGCCGCAAAGGCAAATATTGAAAAACTTACTACACTTGGCGAGGCAGACAAAAAATTTAAATGCCCCGTGTGCGGCTCGCCGATGGATATAAAGCTCGGGCGGAGCGGAAAGTTCTTGAGCTGTAGCCGGTTTCCAAAGTGCAAGGGCTCGCTTAAAATTGACGGAACTCCGTTTGAAGAACCGAAAGAAACCGGAGAAATGTGTCCGGAATGTAAGACTGGAAAGTTAGTTGAGCGCGAAGGTAAATTCGGGAAGTTTATCGCGTGCAGCAATTATCCGAAATGCAAATACATCAAAGAAGACGCTACGGAAGTCGCGAAACGAAAAACCGGCGTTACGTGCCCGCTATGTCTCTCTTTGAGAGATCTCCCGAATGGAGACAAACCAGGTGAGATTACAGAACGGCGTGGGCGTTTCGGTTTTTTCTACAGCTGTTCAAATTATCCGAAATGCAAATTCGCGATGAAAGCGCGCCCGACGGGTAATATCTGCAAACTATGCAGTTCACTCATGATGCAAGGAACGAAGACGATTCCTGAACGATGCTCCAACAAAGATTGTCCCCTGCACAATTCTCACAAAGTGAAAAAGGGTTCCGCAGTCCGTCCGTAGTCCGCCAGCTGGCGGACGAAGGAGGAGAAGGCACAAAAATAAGCCCGCTTGCCCGTCCGTAGCTTTAGCGAAGGAGGGAATCACAATCCGCTTAAAGTCACAAAGAAGAAATAAAAAAACCACCTTGGAATTAACGGCGGTTTTTATGCAAATTCGATTTTCTCTACGCTGCCTTTAGTGTCTTTAAAATACACACTTGCTTTAACTTTTTCTCCTTTTAGAACCTTTGGCAACCATAATGCGTCGTCGGGCCACATTTCTGCATACGGGATTTCGTCAAAACTAAACCATTTCGGTTTTCCCATTTCCTCTGTTTCTTTTGGATTTCCGTTCCATTTTCTTACAAAAAAACATGAACGAGCTGATTCCATTCTTCTTTTTCCGGAGGAAAAACGAATTTTATTTGAGCGACTTCCTCAAGGTCATCTTCTGCGATGCGTACACTACCTTCTTCAAACGATTCCCGAACACCGCATTTCTTTATTAACCCGCAATCATCTTCTCTAAGATGTCCGCCATATCCGTTCAGGCGTCCTCCGCCGAATCCTTCCTTTTTAATTGCAAGCAAGATTTTCTTTGTTTCCTCTCGTATAAGAAAAACAAGCGAGCGTGTTGAGTGAATTTTGTCGTCCATATCATGCTCCTTTTGCATATGCGCTATTAAATTATCTTCCATTAGCCTATAACTAACCAAAACAAATTGCTAGAGCGTCAGAATTTCCGGTTCTCCGTCCGTAATAAGAATAGTGTGTTCCGCGTGCGCGGAGAGCGACCCGTCGCGGGTCGCGAAGCTTTCGTCTTTATTTTTCGTTATCTCCCCCGACCCAGTAGAAAACATCGGCTCGAGCGCCAATACATAGCCAGATTTTAAAATTATTCCCTCGCCCCTTTTCCCTTGATTATATATTGTCGGATCTTCATGAATAGCGAATCCAACCCCGTGGCCTGTAAGCCCTTTAACAATCTTGAATCCATAATATTTTGCTGTTTCTGATATCTCATAGCCAACATCACCCAAATGATTACCCCGCTTACACGCCTTAATAGCCCTTCTAAGCGCCTCCTCTGTCGCCTGGATGAGTTTCCTCGCTGTCTGCGATATCTCGCCTATTTCGATGGTAATCGCGGCATCAGTGAAATATCCGCGGTAGTTTACTCCTAAATCAATTCCAAGTATGTCTCCCTTTTTAAGCGGCTTTTTAGAAGGAACACCATGCACTATAACATCATTCAGTGAAGCGCATATCGCTGCCGGAAACGGCTTAGAACCTTCATCCGGTGCGTAACCCAAGAAAGCCGGAATGGCGCCGGCATTTTGTATGAGCATTCTGGCTTTCTTATCAAGCTCTATAGTTGCCACTCCCTCAATAGTAGATTCCTTAAGCGCCCTCAAAACAGAGGCGAGTATTTTACCGGAAACCCTGAGAGTAATAATGTCTTTTTCGCTTTTTATTGTAACCATTCTTCTAACTCAATCTTAAATTCTTTTTTACTGATTCAAATACTTTGTACGGCAACGGCTCGCCGTTTATTTCATAAATTTTAAATCCGCGCTTTTTCATTTCTTTTATAACAGGGTAGGAACGTTCGCGATATTCCTTAAGACGAACTTTTATAACTTCGGGCTTGTCTAATGTGCGCTTACGGAGCGGACCGGAACATAGAGAGCACTGCTTTGCTTTTGCAGCCTCAAGCGCCTGTAATCCGCAAACGGAACATATTAGCCGACCTGTGTTTCTTTGAAGCGAGCTTTTATCCGCGACATTGAGCCTAATCACAATCACGTTCTTTTTCCCGTATTTGCGCGCTAAAAGAGTGGCAAGTCCCTCCTTTTGCTTATCTCCAAATGCTTCATATATGGTTCTCAGGGAACCACTAAGAACTATACTATGGCCAGAATCGGCTACCCTCCCTATAATATCGTGCATAAATTTCAGCACCCATGAAGGGGACGTTAAAATTCCAGCGTCAAAAAGTTTTTTCTCCTTTTGAAGCTCTGGATTCTTTTTCGCATCGGGGTCGCGCAATGTAGATTCTATACAGCGGCCCGAATCTATGTTAATAAACTGATATCCGCGCGTTAAAAGTTCGGCTTGCGTTCCTTTTCCGGAGCCTGGCGGGCCGAATATCACGACAGCCTGTTTCTTCATATGTTTTATTGTAACATGGCAGATTCCTATAACACCGTGTCGTATTCGCGGATAGAGAGCTGAGATTCAATCTGCTTCATTATTTCAAGAGCGACACCTACAACGATAAGAAGCGCGGCGCCACCAATAGTAAACACTTTTATTCCGGTAATCATTTGCATTACATTCGGTAAAATCGCGATTACTCCCAAAAATAGCGCGCCGTAGAAGGTTGTTTTTTTCACAATATTCGCAATCACTTCGGTCGTCGATTGGCCCGGGCGGATTCCAGGGATAAAACCTCCGCTCTGTTGAAGATTTTTTGAGATTTCCTTAGGGTCAAATGTGACAGCGGTATAAAAGTACGTAAAGAGAAAAACCAAAACAAAGTAAATTCCGCTATATAAAAACTGATTATTGAAAATATTCGCTACGATTTCGTTCAGGCGCAATGACAACCCGCTCGAAAATACCGAACTGGCTTGCGCGATAAATTGCGGAAACAGCAAAATAGAGATCGCAAAGATAATCGGAATCATGCCTGCCTGGTTCACCTTGAGCGGAAGATATGTTGATACTCCTCCATACATCTTATTTCCGCGAACCTGTTTCGCGTATGTTATCGGGACTTTCCGTTCTCCTTCGTTTACAAAAACAACAGCCGCAGTGACTATAATGCCAAGTATTACAAACATAATATATGTCGGCAAAACCGAAGGATTGTAATTTAAGAAAATGGAAGTAATAGTCGTAGGAATTGAACTCACAATTCCAGCAAGAATAAGGAGCGAGATTCCGTTGCCTATATTATATTCCGATATAAGCTCGCCTATCCACATCAAAAGTACGCTGCCCGCTGTAATAATGACGACATTCGCAATAATTTCAAAAAACGACAGCCGCGTTACGACATTCTGCGAAATTAGCAAATTTAAAAATCCATACCCTTGAAGCATTGCTATCGGAACCGTGATATAGCGGGAATATCTGTTGAATTTCGCCCGCCCCGCGGCGCCTTCCTCGTAATATGCTTTTTTAAGCGACGGAAAAATAATCGTGAGAAGCTGCATTATAATAGTCGCCGTAATATAAGGGCCAAGCCCGAGCATAATAATAGAGAGGTTATTAAGCCCTCCACCGGCGAAGATATTCAAGAAACCGAAAAGTTGGTTTGAAGAAAGAAAATCTTGAAGCCTCAGTGCGTCTATCCCCGGCACGGGAATCGCCGCGAGCAGGCGGAACACAAAAAGCCATAAAAGCACCATAAGCACTTTATTGCGCAAATCCGGTATTTTAAAAATTTTCAGAAATTTTTGCATGCCTTATTTATTTTTTTATTAAACCTCCGGCCACCTCAATCTTTTTCCGCGCGCTTGCTGAAACGCGAATTCCTTTTATGGTAAGTTTTTTCTTGATTTCCCCACTGCCTAAAATTTTAACAGGACTTGAAATGCTTTTAATAACTCCAGCCTCAAGGAGCGACAATTTAGTTACAACCCCGTCATTAATTTTATTCTCAAGCTCTCCGATATTAATCACAGTAGATTTTTCACTTTGTCGTCCGTGTTTTATTCCACGCAGTTTTGGAAGCCGCATTATAAGGTCTCTTTCCGCCGGGCGGATTCTATGCCCGGATCTTGAGCCTTGTCCTTTCTGACCTCGCCCTGAATACGTGCCGCGTTTTCCTCCACGACCTACGCGTTTTTTACTTTTATTCTTATATATGGCTTTTATCTCGTGCAGTTTCATAATTTTATTTTGCTTCCATGGTTGTTGTTCTGCGCGGAAGAGTGGTTTTTTTGAGCGCTTCAATAGTAGCTTGAGCGTTCGCTATCTTGTTTTTTGTTGTCCCGAGAATCTTTGCGGAAACATCTTTTATGCCAATAAGTTCCAATACGACCCTGCAAGACCCTCCAGCGATAAGACCGTGACCTTCCGACGCCGGCTTTATTCTTACTTTAGCTGCGCCAAACTTAGCTTCTACCTCGTACGGCACAGTTCTATAATCCATAAGCTTCACAGAAACTACCGCTTTTTCAGCCTGGTGTTTTGCCTTTTCAACTGCCGAGCTAAAATCCGACCCTTTCGCTACTCCAATTCCTACACGGCCTTTCATATCTCCCACAACAACTGTCGCGCGAAAACTGAAACGTTTTCCTCCAGCCATAACACGGGTAACACGCTTTACTTCGAGAAGTTTTTCTTTAAATTCACTTTTTGGTTTTGAAAAATTGCGTTTCATAAATTACATATTCAACCCGGCTTTTCTTGCTGATTCAACTAACGCTTTTACCCTTCCATGATAGCGGTACGCGCCACGATCGACAATAGCATTGCTTATTCCGGCTTTTTTCGCTTTTTCGGCAATTATTTTTCCTATAATTTCGGCCTTATCCAATTTTCCTCCTTTTTTAGATTCTTTTTCAGCGTGTGAAGAAACAGAAATAATCGTTTTACCAATGGAATCGTCAATTAATTGAGCATATGTGTATTTATTACTGCGAAATATTGAAAGCCTAGGCTTTTCAGCAGTGCCGCAAATTTTTCGACGCACCCTATGTTCGCGCCTTGCTCTTATTTTATTTATTTTTTTTCTCGTGTTCATATAAAAACAGTTACTTTATGTCTTGACTCCTGTCGTGGCAGCCGCTTTTTTCCCAGCCTTTCTTTGTATAACTTCATCGGAATATCTAAACCCTTTCCCTTTGTACGGTTCAGGTTTTTTAAGACTCCTAATTTCTGCAGTAACCTGGCCAACTATTATTTTATTGAATCCCCTCACTTTTACGATGGTGTTTTTCTCAACATCAAAACTTATTCCTTCCGGTTTTTTATACTTCACCGGATGCGAAAATCCCAAGTTCATAGTTAGATCTTCCCCTTCTTTTGAAACTCGGAATCCAACGCCTTCAAGAATAAGCGTCTTTTCAAATCCCTTAAAAAGCCCTTCTACCGCGTTCGCGACCAAAGCGCGAATTGTCCCCCAATTACTCCTTCCTTGCTTTGTATTGCTTTTCAATTCAAAACGAATTTCGTCGTCTTCCATAATCGGCTTTATATTGCGAAGCATTTTAATTTTTATTTCGCCCTTCTCCCCACGAACAACAATATTGTCATCTTCCAGACTTATTTTTATTCCTTGCGGTATTTTTATCGGCAGTTTTCCAATTTTTGACATATGCCGATTATGTATATATTTTCGAGTCTGCAGACCTGCCTGCCGGCAGGCAGGCGATAGAAAATATATCTACAGAATCGAGCATCCCGCCCCAGTTTTTAACCTGGTGTTTATTCGACTGAAAACTACTATTGATTCCTTTTGTTATTTTAGCGTTGTTCATAATATTTATAAAAACTGGGGCGGGATAAGGTTTTGTAGATAAAATTTCTGTGCCTTCGGTTTGCAATTTTATACAAAACCTTACCACAATTCGCATAAAATTTCACCGCCGACTTTTTCTTTCCGCGCCTGTACTCCTGTTTTAATTCCTTTAGGCGTAGAAAGTATCAAAATTCCATGTCCGCTTTTTACATTTCTCAATTCGCGATATCCCCTATAGCGCTTCACGGACGGCTTGCTTAGAAATTTTATGCCTTGTATCGGATTTGGAACATCGCATTCAATTTCAATTATTTTTTTATATGATTTTCCCTTCACCTCGGTCTTTTTAATAAAAGCGTGAGCGCGAAGCAATTCGGCAACCGCGTAATCCATTTTCGAATAACGCACTTTTATAAATTTCTTGTCTGCATTCTGGGCATTTTTGATTTTTGTGATAAGTTCTATAAACATATTTACCAGGAAGATTTTTTAATACCCGGAATCATACCAAGAGAAGCGAGTTCGCGGAAACAAATTCTGCACATATTAAAATCGCGGATATATCCTCTTTTACGGCCGCAACGAAAACACCGTCGAACAATTCTGGTCGTGTATTTCGGTTTTTTCCTTGACCTTGCTATAACTGATGTTTTTGCCATATGCCAGTGTTGTCTTAATTTACAAGCCCAGCTTGCTGCGGCGAAGGAAATTTAGCCACAACACTGAGCACCCCGTTAGATGATAACCGTTCCTGGATTATGCATTCCGACCTTAATTCTATTTTGGTATTTTTATTGTTCATAATATCTTAATTATTTATCTAATGGGGTGAAGGTTTTGTATTCAAAAATCAATCGCCCTTCGGCTCTTATTTTTGAACAAAGCCCTTCAATGGTACCCCAACCGACCTGTAAAAATCAATTGCTTCCGTTCTATTCCGTGTTTTAGGAACGCACGTAATTTGCATTCCAAACGGCAAGCGCGATTTTTCTATATTGATTTCCGGAAACACATACTGGTCATGGAACCCAACATTCAGATTTCCATGCGTGTCAATGTTTTTCATATCAAGTCCTCGAAAGTCTTTCACGCGCGGAAAAATAACAGTTACAAGTTTTTTAATAAAATCGTCCATCCGCGAGCGCCTTAATGTAACCTGAAGTCCTATAACATCGCCCTCCCTAGAGTTGAATCCGGCAATTGATTTTTTCGCCTTGCGAGTCGCGGGTTTTTGCCCAGTAATAGAAGCTATTTCCTTCATGATTTCTGGAAGCACTTTCTCTTCAAAATTAGCCTGATTTTTGAGTTTTCCAATTCCAGCATTCACAACGATTTTTTCGAGGAATCGATTATGCGTATATTTTTTCTTTGTTTCTTTCATAAGAAAAGCTTATTTTTCTAGTATATTCTTGCACTTTTTGCAATAGCGAACCCTTTTTCCGTCCTTTTCTTGAACCCCAATTCTCACTGCGTTATTGCAGGTAGGACATACAAACTGCACGTTTGATTGATTTATAGGGCGCGCAACTTCAACTATCTGCCCCTTCTCTCCCTGCTTTCTCGGCTTCTTATGCTTCTTAAACATGTTCAAGCCTTCAACGGTAATTTTCATAGCGTCTAAGTTGACATAAGAAACTTTGCCGGTTTTTCCACGGTCTTTTCCCTTCATAATTTTTACAGTATCTCCTTTGCGTATTTTCATGTTTTTATACAAGCTCCTTTGCCAGCGATGCAATCGTAGTATATCCTTTTTCTTTTATTTCCCGCGGAATCGGACCGAAAATACGGGTGCCGCGCGGTTCTCCTTTATCAATGAGAACAACAGCATTGTCGTCAAATTTTATATACGAACCATTGGATCTTCGCAACGGAGCCCTATGCCGAACAACAAGCGCCCGAACAATATCTTTTTTCTTAACCTGTTTTCTCGGCTCCGCCGTCTGAACTGAAGCGACTATTATATCTCCGATTCTCGCGTATCGCTTTCTTCCTCCTCCGAGAACACGAAAACAGCGAACGATTTTAGCCCCGCTATTATCCGCAACTTTTAATATTGAACGTTCTTGAATCATATAATAAATAGGCTTTAGGAATTAGGTTCTAGAGTATTAGGGATTTCCGCGCGTTTTACTAATTTTATAATCTCCCACCTCTTGTCTTTTGATATTGGCCGAATTTCCTTTATAACAACTACATCGCCAGTTTTGTATTCCTCTTTTTCGTCGTGGGCCTTAAAACGTTGCGTTACGTTATACCGCTTTTCATACCGGGGATGTTTAACTAATCTATCAACTGAAACAATACGCGTTTTGCGCATTTTATCAGATACTATTGTTCCTTGAAGTTTTCTCATATTTTTACCTTACTGCTTCTCGACTTCGCAATTGTGTTTAATTGAGCAATTGTTTTCCTGACTCTTCGCAGTTCCCTCACATTTTTAGATTTTCCAATAGAAATATCTAATTTGAGTTTATTAAAATTCGCGTAAGTGTCTCCAAGCTCTTTCTGCATCTCTACGAGTGTTTTACTCCTCCACGTTTGTAATTCTTTGTTTTTCATAAGTTAAATTATCTTGCCGTTACAATCCTCGTTTTTACCGGAAGTTTATGCCCGGCTTTTCTAAAGGCTTCCTTTGCATCTGCTTCGCTAACACCATCAATCTCAAATAAAATTCTTCCTGGTTTCACTGGAAAAACATAATGGTCAACTTCTCCTTTTCCCCCTCCTAGTGTAACTTCCGGAGGAAGTTTTGTTATTGGCTTATCAGGAAAAATTCTTATCCATACTCTTCCTTCGCGTTTTATTGAGTGCGATATGGTTTTTCTTGCCGCTTCAATTTGATTCGCCGTAATCCAAAACGATTCGAGCGCTTGCAAACCGAACTTTCCAAAGCTTACCGTAATACCGCGCGTTTCAACGGTTCGCTTACGCGATTTTCCCTTCTGCCGTTTTCTAAATTTTTGTTTCTTTGGCTGAAGCATGTGCCAGTGTTGTCTTAATTTACGAGCCCAGCTTGCTGCGGCGAAGTAAATTTAGCCACAACACTGAGCACCCCATTAGATACGACATTGGGGTCATTTCAATCATTGTTATGTATACTTTATTTTTTTTCATGATTCAAATTGTGTTGATTAATTATCTAACGGGGTTCTCAAAATGGAAGTCGCTTACTTTGTTTCGCGAGCCGTTTTGGAAAAAATCTCCCCCCTGTAAATCCACACCTTAATGCCGATTGTGCCGTATGTGTTAAATGCCGTCGCTGTTCCATAATCTATGTTTGCGCGAAGTGTCTGTAACGGCATGCTTCCCGACGATAAGAAATCACTCCTTGAAATTTCAGCCCCATTAAGCCTCCCTGAAACTTTGATTTTAGCTCCCTTGACCTCGCGATTTTGTTTAATGCTTTCAAGCTGGCGTTTTATAACCCTGCGGTACGGCATCCTTTTTTCAATGTCAAAAGCTATGTTTTGCGCTACCACTGATGATGAAATTTCCGAGCGTTTTAATTCTTCTATCGTAAGATTCATTACGAATTTTTCCTTAACCGCGTTTTTCTTCCTTAATTTCAAAATCGCTTTTACAAGTTCTGCTTTTAAGTCCTCTATGCCTTTTCCGCCGCGTCCAATTATGAGACCCGGCTTGCTTGCCTGAATAGTCACGCGAATCATGTCCCCGGTTCTCTCAATAACAATTCCCGCAATCCCAGCTTGCAAAATTTTCTTCATAACAAATTTTCTTATTTCACAATCCTCTTCAAGAAAATGCCACACTGTGGCTTTTTTCGGCATCCACCTGCTTGACCATGGAATGGTCACTCCCAGACGATGTGTAATTGGATTAATCTTTTGGGCCATGTGTTTTTATATGACTTTCCTGCTGAAAAGTTTTGGAATTATCCCCTTTTTAGTTTCATGTTTTTCTCTGACCGGCTTCGTATCTGATTCGCCATGTTTTTCATTTTTCTTTCCAGCTTTTTTTGGAGCTTTTATTTTATTATCCTTTTTAATTTTCTTGCTTTGTATTATAAAACGCTGTTCAATTTTCCCATCAAGCACGCCAAGCGTTATGCTTATATGGCTTGTTTTCTTTTCTATGCGCGAACCTCCTCCTCTCGCGCGAGGCGTCCATCTGCGTAATTTTGGCCCCTGGTCGACTCTAATCTCTTTTATATACATCGTTGTCGGATCAAGCTTCGCATTGTTTTTTGCGTTTGCCATCGCGCTTCGAAGCAGTTTTAAAATCTGCGGAGCGGCTCTATTTGGCATAGAAAGCAAATTTGCCTCCGCTTCATTTACTCGCATGTTTCGGATAATATCCACAACCAGCCGCGTTTTCCGCGGAGCGACGCGGAGATGTTTAAGTTGTGCTTTTACTTGCGTCTGGTTCATATTTCTTAATTATTTTTTTACCTGTGTTCCGGCTGTACTCGGAGCAGTTCCTTTTTCTATGTCTTTTTGCATCTTTCCTCCATGCTTGAAAAACTTCCTTGTCAGAGAAAACTCGCCAAGCTTATGTCCTACCATATCTTCGCTGACTCTAACCTCTATAAAGCTTTTCCCATTATGAACAGCAAAAATAAAACCAACCATCTCCGGAGAAATTTCAGAAGACCTTGACCATGTTTTTACAGGAGTCGGGTCCCCCTGCTTTAACTTCGCTATTTTTTTCAATAGTTTCGGGTCAACCCACGGTCCCTTTTTTGCTGATCTGCTCATAATGGTGGCTATATTTATTTTAATGCCGAATACTCCGCACCTTCGCTGTGATGCTTCTGTATATACAACACAAAAAAGTGGAGCAATCCGACTTTGTCTTTATGTGTACAGTATTTCATATATTCCGTCAATTCATTCGGCTTCGCTCAGAATTGATACTGAGCAGGCCGAAGTATCAAAAAGGTGCTGGGTAAGGTTTTCTTAATAAATTTTCTTATACTCCGAATTCAAAATTTATAGGAAGCCCTTATTTTCTTCGCTTTATAATAAGTTTACTCGACCACTTCTTTTTGTTGCGTGTTTTATGTCCTCCGGTAATCTTTCCCCATTTTGTTTTCGGGCGTTTCGTTCCGCGTTGCGTACGTCCTTCTCCTCCGCCGTATGGATGGTCACGCGGGTTCATAGCTTTACCGCGAACCGTCGGTCTTATTCCAAGCCATCGCGACCGGCCTGCTTTTCCTATGACAATAAGGTTATGTTCCGGATTTGAAACCTGACCTATTGAAGCGAAACAATTCCATAAAACTTTTCTCACTTCGCCCGATGACATCTTAAGATGCGTATAACCGTCTTCGTTCGCGAGAATTTGAACAGATGTTCCGGCGGACCTTGCAATCTTTGCTCCGCTTTTCGGATGCAGTTCTATATTATGTACAAATGTTCCGGATGGAATTCTCTTTAATACGGTCCGATTCCCAACTTCAAAGGGAGCGTCTTCAGACGTTATTACCGAAGCGCCCACTGTAAGGTTATTCGGAGCCAGAATATATTTGCGTTCTCCGTCTTTATATATTACAAGCGCGATAAAAGCCGTGCGATACGGGTCATATTCAATTGATTCCACTTTTCCGGGAATCCCGATTTTATTCTGCATAAAATCAACCTCGCGATAAAGTGTTTTATTCCCTCCGCCCTGATGGCGAACAGTGATTCTGCCTTGGCTATTTCTGCCGGCAAATTTTTTAATTCTCCTAGTAAGAGGCTTCCACGATTCTACGCGCGTGAGAGTACTATAATCTGTTACGCTGTAATTTCTTCGCGAAGGAGACGTCGGTTTGTATTGCTTAATCGGCATGGTGTTATAATTCTATTTTTTCTCCCGCCTTAAGCGTCACAATTGCTTTTTTAACAAGTTTTTGTTTTCCGCGAACTCCTTTCCAATTCGATTTTTTGTCTTTTTTAATCAAAGTATTTATTGAACGAACTCTAACATTAAAACGTTCTTGAATCTCTTTTTTTATTTCCGGCTTCTTGGCTTTTTTATCAACTAAAAATACATAGCGCCCAATCGGTTCGCCGCGCATCGCTTTTTCGCTCACATGAGGACGTAAAATAATACCCTTATTCGTTCTTAAACGCGCTATTCCAACTACTGTTTTATTTTCTTTTACAACAGAATCGCCGGCTTTTGCCTTTTGTTCTTCTTTTTTTGGTTTTCCTTTACTAAAAATACCCATATTATTTTATTTCTTTTTATCCGCAATTGCTGCTAGTTCTTCAATCGCTCCTTTTTCGAAAATAAGATTATCATGCGACGCGCACTCATAAATGTCCAAATTTCCAGTTCCAGTAACTAAAACTTTCGGAATATTCCTTCCAGCTCGAGAAAACATTGAATTATCCCTTGATGGCACAAATATAACGCTTGATTTTCCGCCGAAAAATTTACTGATTATTTCGAAAACGTGTTTTGTTTTGTATTCGCTTAGCGATAAATTATCTATAACCCTCACCTCGCCTTCGCTCGCCTTTTTGGAAAGCAGGGAGTATAACGCCAAACTTTTCATTTTTTTGTTTATCTTTCTTGAAAAATCTTTTTCTTTCGTCGGACCGAACGTTACACCGCCGCCTTTCCAAAGAGGAGAGCGGCTTGACCCTGCACGCGCGCGTCCAGTATGTTTCTGCCTCCATGGTTTCTTTCCTCCTCCGCTTACTTCGCCGCGCCCCTTCGCATGCGCAAGCGGCTGTCTTCGATTCGCAAGCTGGGCAGTAATCGCTTGTTTCACAAGGTCAGGATTCCATTTAATTGAAAATACAGAGCCAGGTAATTCAATCGCGCCGATTTTTTGATTCTCTTTATTGTATATTTCTGTTGTCATGGATTTTTACGTTCAAAATTATTTCCTGACTTCAACTTTTGCCCCTCTCCTGCCAGGAACGGCGCCCTTGACCATAAACATTGATTCGTCCGGAACCAGTCTAGTAATAAATAAATTACGAACAGTTACTTTCTGAACACCCATATGGCCTCCCATTTTCCTTCCCTTTATAACACGCTGCGGGGCTGTGGCGCCTATTGAGCCCGGGGAACGGAGCCTGTCTTTTTGTCCATGGCTTTTGGGGCCGCCATGAAAACCATGCCGTTTTACAACGCCTTGAAACCCTCTTCCCTTGCTTATGCTTGTAACCCTTACCTTATCGCCCTCTTTGAGATTCTGCATGAAAGGCGACTCTTTCGCTTCCGTCATAAACTCAAGAACCGTCACCGGTATGACGTTTTCCCCTTTCCATATTTGAGTCATTCGCTTTTTTATAGCAATAATTTTTTCCATGGTTAGATTTTACTCGCCATAAATGGTTCAATATAAGAAAACAACAGGGGTTTGCCCTGTTGTTTTCCCTTTTCGTTGGCTAAACCCGTTGTGTCCAATCTTATCCCATCTTTATTTCGACGTCAACTCCCTGAAACAGCCACCGCAGTGCGGCGGCTGTTCGGGCGATCCGCCAACTGGCGGATTTAGCCCATTTTTATTTCCACATCTACCCCTGCTGGTAAATTGAGGTCTGTTAATGATTCAATTATCTTTTGCTGAGGATTTAACACATCTATAAGCCGCTTATGCACCCTGATTTCGAATTGGTCACGGGACTTTTTATGCACGAAAGTAGACCGATTAACTGTATATTTTTTGAACTCCGTGGGAAGCGGTATCGGCCCGATAACTTCACCGCCCTGCCGCTTAATAGCCTCAACAATCTGGTGAACAGAGTTGTCGATAAGTTTCGCATCATACGACTTCACTTTCAGGCGAAGTTTTTCATGCGGCAGTTCAGCTTCTTTTTTTGCCATACGAATTGTTAAATTTACAGATTAAAGAGCGGTCTTCGTTTTCGCGCACGTATCCATTCAAAAGATTATTTCAAGATTTTTGTTACAGCGCCCGCGCCAACTGTCTTTTCCCGATTTTGTCTCCGCTGTAAGCGGAGTTACAAAATCGAGGATCCCGTTGTTCGCCGCAGGCGAACTTCGGGACCGCCGTTGATCATTTCAAAATCTTTGTCACAGCGCCCGCTCCGACCGTTTTCCCTCCTTCCCTTATAGCAAACCTTTGTTTCTCCTCAAGGGCGACCGGCGCAAGAAGCTTTGCTGTTATGCTCACTGTGTCCCCAGGCATAACCATTTCAGTTCCTTCCTTAAGAATAACTTCTCCGGTTACGTCAGTTGTCCTAATGTAGAATTGCGGTTTGTATCCCTTGAAGAATGGAGTGTGTCTTCCACCTTCTTCTTTCGAAAGCACATAGATTTCCGCTTCGAATTCAGAGTGTGGCGTAATGCTGCCGGGTTTTGCTATAACTTGCCCGCGTTCCACGTCTTCTTTCTTTAAACCGCGAAGTAATATTCCAATGTTGTCGCCGGCACGCCCCTCGTCAAGAGTTTTTTGGAACATTTCAATTCCAGTAACAACTGATTTTTGAGTCGGTTTTAAACCAACTATTTCAACTTCATCGTTTACTTTTATGATTCCGCGTTCCGCGCGGCCAGTAACAACGGTTCCGCGGCCTTCAATTGAGAAAATATCTTCAACGGGCATCAAAAACGGCTTATCCATCTCGCGAATTGGCTCTGGAATATAACTATCGAGTGCCTGCACGAGATCTAAAATCGGCTTTACCGCCGGATCGTCAAGCGTTTTAGCTTCAAGCGCTTTCAATGCTGAACCGCGAATCACAGGAATCTCATCTCCTGGAAAATGATACTTCTTTAAGAGTTCGCGAATTTCAGACTCAACGAGGTCTATTAGCTCTGGATCGTCAACCATATCGCACTTATTCAAAAATACTACAATCGAAGGAACGCCGACTTGGTATGCCAAAAGGATATGTTCGCGCGTCTGAGGCATCGGGCCGTCAGTCGCGGCAACAACAAGAACCGCGCCATCCATTTGAGCGGCTCCGGTAATCATGTTTTTGATGTAGTCTGCGTGTCCTGGAGCGTCAATATGCGCGTAGTGGCGCTTTTCAGTTTCGTACTCCGAGTGATGAAGCGCGATTGTAATACCGCGCGCTTTTTCTTCCGGCGCGTTATCAATGTCGTTTACTCCTTCCTCCTTTTTCGTCAAACCTTTCATGTGGAGCACATGCATAATTGCCGCGGTCAATGTTGTTTTTCCGTGGTCAACGTGCCCAATTGTTCCTACGTTTACGTGCGGTTTTGTCCGCTGAAATTTTTCTTTTTCTGCCATATTTTTGGTTAATGTATATTCGACCTATAGTGTAAGTTATAATAACAAGAGTAATTGTAGCTTAGGGCTATTTATTTTGTCAAATCCCTCCTTAAAAAACAGTGTGGTGTTTATTCACCACAATTTGATTATACCATACTGCTTAAAATTTCAAATTTCAAATTAAAAATTTAGCCCTGTTTATTTTTTCCTGCCTTCAATAATCTGCACAGCGGTATTTACCGGAACCTCGTCATAATGAGAAAATTCCATGTTGAAATTACCCCTCCCCTGGGTTATTGAGCGCAGATTGGTAACATAACCGAACATTTCGGCAAGCGGCACGAAAGCATTTACAATACGCAAACTTCCTCGTTCTCCCATCTCCGTTATTTTCGCGCGGCGTGAACTTAGGTCGCCGGTTATATCTCCCAAAAATTCCGAAGGGGCTATCGTTTGCACTTTCATCACCGGTTCCAAGAGAACAAGCTTTGCCTGTCTTGTCGCTTCTTGCAATGCCATTGAGGCGGCGATTTTAAACGCGAACTCCGAAGAGTCTACGTCATGGTACGAACCGTCAAAAAGCGTTACCTTCAGGTCTACAAGTTTGTAACCCGCAAGCACGCCTCTTCTAAGCGCCTCTTCAACGCCTTTTTCTATTGAAGAAATGAATTCGCGCGGAATCGCGCCTCCTTTAATCGCGTCAACGAATTCAAATCCCTTTCCGCGCTCAAGCGGTTCAACTTTAAGCCAGACATGGCCGTATTGCCCTTTTCCGCCTGACTGCCTGATATATTTTCCTTCGGCTTCCGCGCGCCCTTTAATAGTTTCCTTGTACGCAACCTGCGGACGGCCGACATTCGCCTCAACGCCAAATTCGCGCTTCATTCTTTCAACAATGATTTCAAGATGGAGTTCTCCCATTCCGGCAATAATCGTCTCATTTGTTTCGGAATCCCCGCTTACTTTAAACGTCGGGTCTTCATCAGCAAGCTTATGAAGCGCGAGTCCCATTTTTTCCTGGTCAGCCTTTGTTTTAGGTTCAATACGAATTGAAATAACCGTTTCAGGAAATATTATACTCTCAAGGATAATCGGGCTTCCCGGGTCGGTAAGCGTGTCGCCAGTTGTCGTGTCTTTCAATCCGACTATAGCGCACAAATCTCCCGCATAAATTTCTTCCGCTTCTTCGCGATGATTCGCGTGCATAAGAAGTACGCGCCCGACGCGCTCCTGCGAATTTTTCTTCGTGTTTAAAATATAACTTCCGCGCCGCAAAACTCCGGAATAAACGCGCACGAATGTAAGCGAGCCGACAAACGGGTCCGCGGCAATTTTGAACGCGAGGCCTGAAAACGGCTCGTCATCAGACGGATGACGCTCTTCTTCGAGTTCCGTTTTGGGATTAATTCCTTTTACCGGAGGAACATCAATGGGTGAGGGCAAATAATCAGCTACCGCGTCAAGCACAAACTGCACGCCCTTGTTTTTAAGAGCGGACCCGCAAAAAACAGGGACTAAATGAATAGTAAGCGTCGCCTTGCGGAGCGCTTTTTTCAAATCTTCAATTGGGATTTCTTTTCCATCAAGATACAAGCCAAGCATCGTATTGTCAGTTTCGGCGATTTTTTCAATAAGCTCTTTTCTTTTTTTAACCGCCGCTTTTTTAAGATTTTCCGGAATTTCAACCTCCACAATTTTATCGCCATGGTCTCCTTCAAAATGATAAGCTTTCTGTTCTAATAAATTCACCACGCCTTCAAAATTATCTTCCGCTCCAATTGGAATCTGAAGCGCGACCGCGTTCGGCGTAAGGCGTTCATGAATTGACTCCATATCATTTTCAAAATTTGCCCCGGTGCGGTCCATTTTATTTACAAAACAAATACGCGGAACTTTGTATTCATCGGCATACCTCCAGTTTGTTTCAGATTGCGGTTCAACTCCCGAAACACCGTCAAAAACAACAACCGCGCCGTCCAAAACACGGAGCGACCGCTTCACCTCAACGGTAAAATCAATGTGTCCCGGGGTGTCGATGAGGTTTAAACGATATTCATGCGCTTTTTTGTCTGTACTTACATATGTCGGGGTCCAAAAACAAGTTGTCGCCGCGGATGTAATAGTTATTCCACGTTCGCGTTCTTGTTCCATCCAATCCATAATAGTATCCCCTTCATGAACCTCGCCGATTTTGTGAGATATTCCTGTATAAAAAAGTATGCGCTCGGAAACTGTGGTCTTTCCGGCATCTATATGAGCGATTATTCCAATATCTCTAACTTTACTTATGGGATACTGTCTCGGCATACTATTTTTACTGTCGCACTGCCGGCTTTCTCAAAAGCGACGCAAAAGCTCTGTTCGCTTCCGCCATGCGGTGCATATCCAATTTCTTTTTAATCGCGTTTCCTTCGTTTTTCGTCGCAGCGATTATTTCTTCCGCCAATCTGTCGGCCATCGGCTTTCCCTTTTTAGAACGCGCCGCCTGGATAAGCCAGTGCGTCGCCAAGAAAAATTTCCTTTCCGGACGAATTTCGCGCGGTATTTGGTAGTTCGCTCCTCCAACTCTCCTTGAAGTCACCTCGAGAAGCGGCGTCACGTTTTCAATTGCTTTTTCAAATATTGCGATTGGGTCTTGTTTTGTAATTTCCTTCAATTTTTCCATCATTCCGTAAAACACAAATTCCGCGCGAGTCTTTTTCCCGCCAGTCATCAAATAATTGATGAAACGCGCCATATTAATGCGATTATATTTATGGTCGCTAATGTGTTCTCTTTTTTTATAATAGCTTCGTTTTCTCATATGCCAGTGTTGTCTTAATTTACGAGCCCAGCTTGCTGCGGCGAAATAAATTTAGCCACAACACTGAGCACCGAGCACTCAATGTGCTTTCGATGCTGGCTTGAAATGTTGATTGGATTTCGACTTTATACATAGATTTTTGCAATTGCGTGTTGAGTGCTCGGTCTATACAAAATTCTTACTTGGGCGTTTTTGCTCCATATTTGCTTCTCTGTTGTTTTCTATCTTTCACGCCTTCAGTATCCAACATTCCGCGGATAATGTGGTAGCGGACGCCCGGCAAGTCCTTAACGCGGCCGCCGCGAATGACGACGACGGAGTGTTCCTGCAAATTATGGCCTTCACCAGGGATGTACGCCGTGACTTCCATTCCGTTTGTAAGGCGGACGCGTGCAACCTTGCGAAGAGCCGAGTTCGGCTTCTTTGGCGTTGTCGTAAACACCTTAACGCACACTCCACGTTTAAACGGCGACGGAGAATCTACCGACCTGTTTTTTAGGTAGTTAAAATAAAAACTAAGCCCCGGTGTTTTGTCTTTTGACGAGGCGCTGCTTCGCTTTTTTCTTTTTACTAACTGATTAATTGTCGGCATATAAAAAACGGTTTCACTGAAAAACGCCAACCGTTTGGCGATGTTGGTTATATAATAGCGAACCGCGGACAAAAGTCAATCGCTATTGCGTTTGCTCAAAAATTAGCCTCTCAAAAAGCTAAAGGGCAAAGAATTTATACAAATCTTTGCCCTTTGATTAATGAAATGAATTTTAGCGCCGGATGGCACTCGCTATTGCTTTCCCTATTTCACTCGACCCGGAAACCCCAATGAAATTGATTATGCCGTCCTCCTCTTCTCCGTTTTTAAACGAAACAACCTGAAAATCTTTTCTTATACCGAGTTTGACGTCCTCAGTGTTAATATTGAAATGTTCCCTGACAGAAGACCAAAAGATTTTCTTGACTAACTCGATTTCTCTTTCTTTTTGGGAAAGTTCTTTGAGGAACAGATCGCATTTTTCCCCGTCGTAGTCCGGCTTTTCATGCTCTTCACCATGTTTCTTCACCATTTCGTTTCTTTCGTCAATCAGTTGTTGCAAAACCCCGTGAAGTTTTACAAGATAGGGCGGTAACATCCCCGCCGGTTTTTCTCCCGATTCAATTTCGTGTTTTTGCAGATCCGGGCCGGGGATCAGATATTCTTCCGGCAATGCCTCAATTCGGTCAATCAGTTTCCCTAACCATCCTTCCATGAGAATCTCCTTTTGTTTATATAATTTGGTTTGTAAGTTACAACAAAGTGTTTTCTTTGTTACAGCGTTACAGCTAAAGATAACATAGTGTATTTTTCTTGTCAATATTTAGCTATAACCCCATTTCACCCATTAAAAGCCTGTACACCATAAAAATAACCCAACTGACGAAATCAAGACCAAGGAATATTATGAGAAGTAGGATTATAAACCACTGTCCTTCAAGCGCGTTTCTAATTTCCAAAAACAGGCCTCGTTGCGGTAAAAGCGCGAAGAAAATTTTTGAACCGTCAAGCGGCGGAATCGGAATCAGATTAAACACCGCGAGCGAAAGGTTTATTTGGATAATAATGACAAATAAAGAAACATCTAAAATATTTCTATAGATAAGCGCGAATGCGACAGAAATAATAATATTTGAAATTGGGCCGGCCGCCGCGACAAGCGCTTCATCTCTTCTTAAATTTCTTAAATTTCTCGGATTATACGGAACCGGGCGCGCCCATCCAAATACCACGCCTCCTAAATACGCCAAAACCGCCGGCACAAGGAAAGAGCCTACCGGGTCTAAATGTTTTATCGGGTTTAGTGTAAGGCGTCCGGCAAGCCGAGCTGTGTTGTCTCCTAAACGCTCCGCCATATATCCGTGCGAAACCTCGTGGATAACAACCGAGAAAATCAGCACTACGATAATAAAAATAAGTTCCATTAATTTTATGATATACTAAAAACCATGGAAAGAAAAAGCGACGCACCGATTTATATAACTATAATAGTTTTCGCGTTTCTTGCCGCCGGCGGGTTTCTTTTGATGTCTGATAAGATTGGAACACTTTCAACCGACTTAAAAAACGTCCAGCTTCAGCTTGAATTCGCAAACCGCGGCTCCGGCGCTTCCCAACAAACAGGCGCGAATTCTTCTAACAACAATCTGGACACGAATCAAAAACAAACTGAAACGGCAGTACAAAATCAACAGCCTTCGGCTAGTACGGCTATTCCAGCCGCGATTTTATTTGACACGCAATCAAGTCCTACGCTTCTCCCGCAAACAAAACTTACCGTTACCATTGAGAACGTGGACAGAACCGCCGACGGAACAATGACTGTCGGACTAAAGGTTTTCACCAAAGAAGCAAAAGGATATTCCGCATTTGACCCCAAGACGGTCATTGAAATTCTTAATTTAAACGGAGACAATATAAAAGCTTCCGGAACGAACGGGCAATTTGCTTCTATGCCTCCAAAAAGCGCGATGACAGGAAATATTATTTTCAGCACCGACCCTTCGCGAAGCACTGTTATTATCCAGATAGGAAGCGACGACAGTTTAAAATTCTACGAATTTAATTTCACAAAGAAAACGTATAAGGAAACGACGGTAGGGTAAATAGACTAAGGAGATCAGGCGCTAGGCTTTAGGCGCTAGGACAGCCGACTAACGGATAGACGCCGGGACAGAAATATTTGACACTTACTATCACTGTCGTGTATTCTTCTACTCATCACTATGTCCCTCCGGGACATCTCCCGCAGGGAGACAAACTACTTACTAAATATATGCGAGCATGCGCGCGATGTGAAAAATCGTTCTCAATGGGCGGAACCCGCAAGAAATTGCGCGGGAAGTTTAATCCCACAAACTGGAGTAAAAAGAAAGCAAACTTACAATGGACTAAACTTCTTGTTTCCGGCAAGCGTTCTTTGGTGTGCACGCAATGTTTGCGGACACTGACTAAGAAAGCGGTAAAATCGTAATTTATAGCAATTTAATCAGAGGGGGCGCCTGCCCGCCGTAGTTTTTAACGAAGGCGAGTTTTTGTTTTTATACTTGCGTGATATAACTTAATAAACGGAGTATGGGGTAGTGGCAGCCCGCATGCATGGGGTGCATGTAGCGGCGGTTCAATTCCGCCTACTCCGACAAAATCCTTGACTTTAATGTACTAGTAGACCGGGTCCTCCGCCAGCTGGCGGATCCCGGCTCCCCGACAAAGTTGAATAAATTTTTATTAACTGTTACTTTATTTGCAGTCCTGCAGTTCATTAACAAAGGAGAGAGATATATGGCATCAAGAGCTTATCTTGTAGGCATTGCACGGACCCAGATTGCCGCGCCAGCCGCACATAAATCAGTAATAACCCCAGCGTTTCTAGATATAAACTGGGGAATCATCGATGATCTGAATTACATCGATAAAAAAGTTAGGAATATCTTAACACGGAAACCGGGACAAATTTATGTGCTTCTGCATATTCTAAGCAATCCCGAAGATGTAAGAATAATAACAAAACCAGAACAGACTCGTATTATTACACGAGAAGTTTACAAACTTAATCAAGGAGGAGGACTGATTGATATAGAAACTGTACTTGAAAAAGGACACCAACTGATAGTCGCGTGGGCGGATGGCGGAACGCCGACAATGATCCTAAACTTTCACAGCCATCTCACAATACTTACAATGAAAAAACTAATAATCCACAAAAGTATGCCAAGAAACTTGAGAAATTAAAAAATCCCCTTCGATAGATGTCGGAGGGGTTTTGTTTTTATTTTTCAATTGCTTGCTGGTTGGATGCTTCTGAAATTCGGAAGCGTTTGGTTGGTGGTTCTGAGTGGTCTCGGCGTCATCGGACTTTGGTCGTGATGGCAGGAGAAGGAGCCAAACGGAGAGATGTCTGGAGCCGAAGTATTGATCGCGGTTCTTTTTCATCTCGGTCTTCTACTTGGATTATTGTTAGTTTTCAGTGGTATGCACAACGAAATATCCAAATGGTAAATAAATCAATTCTTCACTGAGGGAGATGTCTAAACATCTCCCTTTTTCTTCCTTATAGGAATCGAACTAACCTCCCCTCGTTTCAGAGGGGATTTTGGGTTTTTATACTTGCTTGCCGTGGCGGCCAAATTTGTAAAGCCAGAAAATGTAGAGGATTTCGAGAAGTCCGACGGTGTTTACAATAAGGAGTGCGACAAACCACGGCTTACTGTCGTTTTTTACCGCTTTCCAAAGCGCGATTCCTTTCCAAATCAAGCTCCACACCACAAGCGCGACTATTGCCCACGTGTTTTGAATAAGATAATTGACCATATGTAATAATATACCACAAATAAAAATTCCCGTGCCTCACACACAGGAACTTTTATTTGTTACGCAATATTCCGCCCCACAAAGGTGATCCCAGCTAAGAGCTAGGTGGGTTTCCTCGGTCTGATCCCTCGGGACCAGTCTATACGGAATCCCTTCACAATTGATTTAATCTGGAATCTTTGTAGAACGGAACACTTGTATTATACCATCCCGATAAAAGAAAAATAGCCTCCTGTGGACAACTAACCTCTCCATTTTTTGTCCGCTCGCCCGATTTTTATCTCCAAAACAGCGGTCAAAATTTTCAAATCTTATCTTTTTCTTCAAAGAGAATTGTTAATGCTTCTGAAAAAGATTTGTCTAATAATTCTGGTTTTTCTTCAAATTTTTCAAACTTGTAGAGCGTTTTAAGAATCTCTGACGGCTCAACAACTGCTATTTTTACCCCTTTGTTTTTAAGTTCTCTTAAAACCTCTAATTGCTCCCTGAACCATTTCTTTGCTTCTGGCAAAAATCTCTCCAGCTCATCAGCTGTTTGCTTGACTTTTTGTTCTCGGTTTTCTGAATATTGTTTTTCTCCTGGGGCAGTAAGATCGAGCTTTCCTACCTGTAGCCAGCCTGTGCCGCGTCTAAGTAAGTTTTGTTTAAAGGTTTTTGCTGTCGGAAGAACATA
>ERZ1292629.880-Hain-H43-01um-R1-880-length-32437-cov-5_pt1 | contig 26875 bp, 35 predicted proteins | sample MGYA00564399_ERZ1292629 | MGnify/ENA primary metagenome ERZ1292629 (study PRJEB36523, sample SAMEA6512636) | groundwater metagenome | collected 2019-01-08 | study: AquaDiva: Metagenomics assemblies of 32 groundwater samples
AACAGGGTCTTTTGATGGAGATGGTGAGGCACAAATAAAAATTGGCCCTATTAATTGTGAAGTACGCTTTTTGGCATCATTTAAAGAAAAGGCTTTGTTGTCTTGAGGTTAAAATTGTCCGCAAACTAACGCGGACTTTTTTCTTTTGGATAATTTTGAATTGCAAAAACTGTCATTATTCGCGAGACACCCATAATTTTCTGTTGAAAATTTGCTATGCTCCCGTCCTTGGCGAGGCTCGCCCAAATGGGCGGCGCGCCGTCGCACTCCGCAGGTCTCGCTCATAACGAAGTTTCACAATTCAAAATAAATGATATATAATTAAATAATGATAGAGATTATCCCATCAATAAATGTTAATAATTTTGAAGAGCTAAAAGAAAAGATTCGCCTTGTGGAGCCATATGTAAATTGGGCGCATATTGATGTATCCGACGGAGTATTTACCAAACATGTCAGTTGGCATGATCCTAAAGAATTTGTAGGTTTTCAAACATCTCTTAAATTAGAGGTACATCTTATGATTGATAGACCAGAACGTGAAATTGATGAATGGGCTATTGTGCCAGCGGATCGTATTATTTTTCATCAAGAAGCGACAAGTGTTCATAAATTGATATTAGATAAAATTCGCGGTGCCAAAAAAGAAACTGGCATTGCGATAAAACCAGATACTAATTGGATAAAATTGTTTCCATATTTTGATTCTGTGGATTTATTACAGCTTTTAGCGGTAAATCCTGGACCATCTGGGCAGGAATTTCAAGAAGAAATTCTCCACAAGTTGGGTCATATACATTCGCTCCATCCTCAGGCTATAATAGAAGTTGACGGCGGAGTAAATCCTGCCGTTGCGAGACGATGCACCCGTGCTGGCGCAGAAGCGCTGGTTGCTGGAAGTTCTGTTTTTTCCAGTAAAGATATCGGTGCGGCGATTGAAAAATTAAAAAATGTCACACAATTCAATAGCGATAAGTTTTTATCACATTTACCAAAAAAGACTCCAGTCAATTTTGTTTAATATTTTTTATGGCTCACTTGCACGACGACGATATAAAAAAACTGGAAGAAAAAGCGAATGCCATTCGCCAATCAATTCTTGAGATGTTGATAGCGGCCGGCTCCGGACATACCGCGGGCCCATTGGGTATGACCGATATCTTTACCGCATTTTATTTCCATATTTTAAAACACGATCCAAAGAATCCTTTGTGGGAAGAGCGTGACAGATTAGTACTTTCCAACGGCCACATTTGTCCTGTGCAATATGCTACTCTTGCGCACGCGGGGTATTTCCCAATCGAAGAATTAAATACTTTAAGAAAATTTGGCAGTCGTTTGCAAGGTCATCCACATCGTGGAAAATTGCCAGGCATTGAAACATCTTCCGGACCACTTGGCTCAGGGCTTGGCCAAGCGGTTGGCATGGCTATCGGTTTTCGAATGGATAAGAAAAAAAATCAGGTCTATTGTTTTATGGGAGATGGTGAACAAGATTGTGGCATAGTATGGGAATCAATGATGATGGCTGGCAAATTAAAATTGGACAATCTTACAACAATTATTGATAGAAATAATATTCAAATTGACGGTATGACAGAAGATATCATGCCACTTGAGAATTTGCGCGCAAAATATGAAGCATTTAATTGGCACGTGCTTGAAATTGATGGACACAATATGGAAACAATCGTAAACGCAGTTGAGGAAGCGCGTGCGATTTATGAAAAACCAGTAATGATTATCGCGCATACAATCCCAGGCAAAGGAGTCCCTGAAATTGAATTTGATTATCGTTGGCATGGCAATCCTCCAGGTAAAGGCCCTACTGATTTAATCCCAGCGGTAGAACAAGGCAAACGAATGCTTGCAGAACTTCGTACACTGGGAGGTAGAATTAAAAGCGAACATCAATAATATTTGTGCCAATAAATCCAAATCAAAAATTAGTTGAAAATGTATTAGATCTCAAAACAGTTGAGCAGGCGCCGACGCGCAAGGGTTTTGGTGAAGGGCTTTTGGAAATTGGAGAGAAAGATCCGAGAGTGGTTGGGCTGTGCGCTGATCTGACGGAATCCACGCAAATGTATTTGTTTGCTAAAAAATTCCCAGACAGGTTTATTGAAATGGGTATTGGAGAACAAAATATGGCGGTTGTTGCATCAGGCCTTGCGTCTGTTGGCAAAATCCCATATATCACATCTTACGCGATGTTTAGCCCTGGTAGAAATTGGGAGCAAATTCGTACTACAATTTGTTATAATAATGTTCCTGTAAAAATTATTGGTTCGCATTCCGGCGTGTCTGTTGGACCGGATGGTGCCACACATCAAGCAATTGAAGATATTGCAATTACGCGCGCAATTCCAAATATTACAGTGATTGCGCCATGCGATATGCACGAAGGAAAAAAAGCCGCAATTGCCGCCGCATCCATTGATGGGCCAGTATATATTCGCTATACGAGAGAAAAAACACCAATACTTACTACGATTGATACTCCGTTTGAGGTTGGAGAAGCGGAAGTTTTGTTTGATTCTAACTTAGCGGCCCGACCGCTAAGTAGCGGTCCGGCCGCTAAGTCTACGATCGACATAGCTATTATTGGATGTGGGCCGCTTGTTCATAATGCTTTGCTTGCCGCCGGAGAGCTTGAAAAGGAAGGCATCAAGGTTCGTGTAATAAATAACCACACAATCAAGCCAATGGATGAGGCTACAATTATTCAGGCGGCAAAAGATGCCGGAGCAATTGTGACCGTAGAAGAGCATCAAGTACATGGAGGTATGGGCTCTGCGATCGCAGAAGTTTTAGCAAAAAATTATCCGGTACCTATTGAATTTATAGGTGTCCAAAATCGTTTTGGCGAATCCGGCGAGCCAAATGAATTAATTGAAGCGTTTGGTATGGGAGTATCGCATATTAAAGATGCGGTTAAAAGAGTTATTTTAAGAAAAAAATGAAACACAACTATGATTTTATTGCGATAGGGGATACGGCGACGGATGCATTTATTCGTATTGCAGACGCATCGGTGAATTGCGATATCAATCGCGAAAACTGTATGCTTTGTATGCGTTTTGGCGACAAAATTCCTTATGAAGCAGTTTATGTGGTTCCTGCGGTTGGTAATGCTGCTAACGCGTCAGTGAGCGCGGCAAGACTTGGACTAAAAAGCGCGTTTGTTACAAATATTGGCGCGGGACACAATGGCTCTCAATGTCTTGAGACACTAAAGGCGGAAAAAGTTTCAACAGAATTTGTTGTAGTTAATAAAAACAAGCACACAAATTATCACTATGTCCTATGGTTTGAAGACGAACGTACTATTTTAATAAAACACGAATCATATGATTATGAATTTCCAGAAATAGACGATCCAAGGTGGATTTATTTTTCTTCGATGGGCGAAAATTCACTGCCATTTCATGATAAACTTGCTGAGTATCTTGAATCGCATCCGGATGTAAAATTGGCTTTTCAGCCAGGCACATATCAAATGAAATTTGGACGAGAGCGCCTTACCAAAATTTATAAACATACAGAAGTATTTTTTTGCAATAAAGAAGAATATCAGCAAGTTTTAGGAATAGACGAACACGATATAAAAAAATTGCTTTCTATGATGCGGGATCTCGGTCCAAAAATTGCAGTGTTAACCGACGGCGTAAAAGGCGCATATACTTATGATGGTAACGAATATCTTTTTTTGAAAGAGTATCCAGACCCAAAACCTCCATTAGAACGGACAGGCGCAGGGGACGCGTTTTCTTCTACATTTACAGTAGCATTAGCATTGGGTCACGATATACGTACAGCGCTTATGTGGGGGCCAATTAATTCAATGTCTGTGGTACAGCGTGTTGGCGCACGCGCTGGACTTCTCTCGCGTCCAGAAATTGAAGAATTCCTCAAAAACGCACCAGCAGATTATATGCCAAGAGCAATATAATGAAAAAAATTTCAAAAATTATTTCCATTATCTTTCTTGTTGTAATTGTATTAATCTTAACAATTGTTCTACAAACAAAATTTTTAAACTGCAAATTAACCATTTTTCCATTTTTAGGATCTGCGCAAGAACATTGGTACTGTATTATTCAATGGTTTTTTTAATATGATCTTCCAAAAAATATTACTTAAAGCAACACAAGAGCACTGGGCGACTGGGCAAAAATATGCTATAATGTGATTATGAGTACAGTTGTATTGCCCGAAAATTTTAAACCACTTTTGTGGTCATATGATATTTCTAAGATTGATTTAGAAAAAGATAAAAATCGTATTATTGTTAATGTGATTAATTACGGTGATTTATCACATTGGCGATGGCTGTTGAAAACCTACTCCATAGAAGAAGTAAAAAAAACAATTTTGTCTCTCCCATCATCAGAGTTTCGACCGCAGGTTTTAAAACTTATTTCATTATTATTGGATATTCCGCAAAATGCTTATGATACATACAGAATCACTAACCGAGGAAGGAAAATCGTTTCTGCCACAGCTTAGAAAACTTGGTGGCAGTTATTATTTGGCAGGAGGTACCGCGCTTGCACTTCAACTGGGGCATCGCGTTTCTGTTGATTTCGATTTTTTTTCTTCTAATGAAATTTCTTCGGATTTACTGACATTTGTTGAAAAATTATTTGCTGGGCTACCACAAAGAATTTTAGTAAATAATAAAAATGAGTTTACTCTTATTGTAGGTGAAACCAAAATTACCTTTCTTTACTATCCATTTTCATTGCTATATTCACTTGTGGATTGGGAAAATATTAAACTTTCATCTATAGAAGAAATAGCGGCGATGAAAGCTTACACGATAGGAAGACGCGGCACATTTAAAGATTACGTTGATTTATATTATGTACTTATCTCAGGTGCTACTCTAGAATCAATTATTGAATCAGCAGAAAAAAAATATAATGATGCTTTCAATTCGCGTTTGTTTTTGGAACAACTTGTTTATTTTGAAGATATTACTGATACAAATATTCGTTTTATTAAGCCCGCTGTTTCGCCCAAAGCAATAGAAGATTTTTTTGAAGAAGAAATAAAAAAGATTAAACTATCACAATCATGACTTACCAAGAAATACTTAAAAAAGCAACAAGCGAGCATTGGGCGACGGGACATTTTAATTTTTCCGAGTCTGACCAGGCGCGTGCTATTTGCGAAGCAGCAAAAGAAGTGGGCACTTGCGCAATTTTGGGGACATCTGAAGGCGAAGCAAAACATTTGGGTTATTTGGAAGCGGTTGCCTTAAGAGACGCATTTCGCAAAGAACTTGACATTTCGGTATTTTTAAACTGTGACCACCACAAAAGTATAGAATCTGCCAAGAAAGCGGTAAACGCTGGATACGATTCGATCCACATTGATTTATCAGCTGAAGAATTTGAAAAAAACATAGCAGGCACAAAAGAAGTTGTTGATTATTCTAGAAAATTAGCTGGTGAAAATGGGATAATAATTAGTGTTGAAGGAGAATTAGGATATTTGCGAGGCGAATCAAAAATACAAAAAGAAAAAATTGAAGTAAAACAGGAGGATTATACAAATTCAGAAAAAGCAAAAGAATTCGTTGCCAGAACAGGCGTGGACAGATTGGCAATAGCAATAGGGAATATTCACGGTATATCGCTTGATGAGCCTGTTTTAGATATTTCACGCATTAAAACTATTCGAGAAGTGGTGCCAGAAAATGTGGCTTTAGTCCTACACGCAGGTTCCGGTATTCCAGATGATAAAATTAAAGCGGCAATTGCGGCTGGAATCGCAAATATTCATATCAACACCGATATTCGAGTCGCATACACAAATGCGCTTAAAGAAGAAATTTTAAAAGACTCGGAAAATGTAGTACCATATAAATATGATGCGTCGGCTAAGGACGCAATGAGGCGCGTTGTTAAAGAAAAATTATTATTATTCGACGCTAAATTATAAAAAATGGCAAAAATATTTATAACAAGGCAGATTCCAAAAACAGGCCCAGATAAATTGCGAGCATCTGGGCACGAAGTAGTAGTTAGCGAAAAAGACGGAGTGCTTACAAAAGATGAATTAGTTGTCGCGCTTCAAGGAAAAGAGTACGACGCAGTGCTTTGTTTATTAACCGATAAAATTGATGATGATATTTTTATAGCGGCAGGCACTCAATGTAAAATATTTGCCAATTATGCTGTCGGGTTTGACAATATAAATTTGGATGTTGCAAAAGTTCGTGGGATAATGATAACAAATACCCCGGGTGTGCTTACGGATACAGTCGCAGAACATGCTTTTGCACTGATGTTGTCTATTGCGCATCGAGTAGCAGAGGCAGATAGATTTACCAGAGCAGGTAAGTATACAGGATGGGCTCCCATGATGCTTTTGGGGACAGATGTATCCAAAAAAACAATCGGCATAGTTGGCTTGGGAAGAATTGGTTCTCGCGTAGCATATCATGCGGCAAAAGGGTTTGACGCAAAGATTATTTATTATGATATAAGGCGCGATGAAAATTTTGAAAAAGAATTTAGTGCGGAATTTAAAGAAAATGTAGATGATATATTTCGCGAAGCGGATTTTATATCAATCCATGTGCCGCTTTTGCCGACCACCAAACATCTTGTTGACGCTCGGCGCCTCGGCTTGATGAAGAATACAGCATACTTGATCAATACTTCGCGCGGACCTATTGTTGATGAAAAAGCGCTTGCCGATGCATTAAGTGTTAATATTATAAAAGGAGCCGCCATAGATGTATTTGAACATGAACCCGCGGTATATTCAACATTACTAGATTTAGAAAATATTATTTTAACGCCTCACATTGCTTCCGCCACTGACGAAACACGCTCAAAAATGGCTGAATTAGCGGCGGATAATATTATTTCAGCGCTTTTAGGTCAAACTCCGCCAAATCTTGTAAAATAATTTTAACTATTATATAATATTAAATATGGAATCTATTATTGCTGAACCACGAACAGTGGTAGGAAAAGCCGTTAAATCTCTTCGTAAAAGAGGCATGTTACCAGCAGTTGTATATGGCAAGGGAAAAGACGCTTTAGCTATTAGTGTATTGCAATCAGAGTTTCTAAAATTATGGAAATCAGCCGGAGAATCTTCTCTGGTTTCGTTAAAAATAGGTAAAGAAGAAAAAAATGCATTGATACACGATGTCTCTTTTGATCCTATAAAAAGTACGCCAACTCATGTAGATTTTTACTTGGTAGATATGACTCATGAAGTAGAAGTAGATGTCCCAATAGAATTTATTGGCGATGAGGAAGCAGGCAAAGCATCTGGCGGTATTTTACTTAAAATATTGCATGAATTAAAAATAAAGGCGCTTCCACAAAATTTGCCGCATACAATAGTTGTAGATGTTTCTACTTTACAAAATCCAAAGGATTCTATTTTAGTTAAAGATATAAAAACTACGCCCGGAGTTGTCATTATAAACGATGTCGGAGATCTTGTTGCTATTATTGAAGAAGCTCGCGCTTCTGAAGCAGAGGAGGTCATTTCAACGGATGTTGCTGGAATTTCCGCAGAAGCAATTAAGAACATAGAAGTTGTAAAGGAAAAAAAGATTTCAAAAGAGGACGCGGAATCTGCTGGATCTGAAGAAAAATAATAGCGATTTAATCACTGTGATCTTTTTTACGCATCAATACAAGGATTACTATGCAAACAATATTTTTTGGTTTGATTACTCTATTGATAATACCCACACTTGTGATGGCAGAAGTGAGCCCTTCGTTGGTGCAATCACGTCGAGTTGAATTGGAAAATCAACTTAAAAACTATGAACGTCAAATTGTTGAAACAGAAAAGTTAGTTTCTCAAAAACGCAAAGAGGCTGAATCATTACAACGCGACATTGCAATATTGGATGCAAATATTAAGTTAAAGAAACTCAATATCAAAGCCCAAGCTCTTTCTATTACTAAATTAGAAGGTCAGATTGGCCAAAAAAATCAAAATATTAACGAACTTGAAATTACCATTGCGCGCAATAAGGTAACGCTTGGCGAATCTATTCGACAACTAAACGAGCGAGATCACAGATCTGTAATTGAATTAGCCATTGAATTTAATAATTTAACTAATTTTTTCGACGAAATAGAATCCACACAAAGATTGCAAAACGCAATTCAAGATTCAGTAACGACTCTTTCTTATTTAAAGACAGAAGAAGAATCAGCTCGTGTTGCTTTGGAAAACGACAAACAAGAAGAAATTCAATTAAAAACACTGCAAGAGCTTGAAAAAAAACGACTTGAACAAGAAGAGAGTCAAAAAAATTCTATTTTAAAAGCTACCAAAGGCAAAGAATCGGAATACAAAAAAATATTAACCAATAAACAAAAAGAAGCAGCTTCTATTCGCAGTCAGCTATTTCTTTTGCAGGGCTCTCCATCAATATCATTTGAAAAGGCCCTGGAATACGCAAATTCAGCCTCGCGTCTTACTGGGGTAAGAGCGGCATATATTTTAGCAATAATTTCTCAAGAGTCGGATTTGGGGCGGAATATTGGCCAATGTAATTTGCCAAATGATCCTCCATCGGATCGTTGGCAAGCAGTAATGAAGCCATCTCGCGATCATGAACCATATCTTGCTATTACCGCGGAACTTGGATTGGATCCGGAAAAAATGCCAGTATCGTGTCCATTGCGCGATCGCTATAAACGCAGAATTGGTTGGGGTGGAGCCATGGGTCCTGCTCAATTTATACCATCTACATGGATGCTTTATAAAGATGAAGTCGCGCGGCTTATTAGTCATAGCCCGGCAAATCCATGGAGTCCTCAAGACGCGTTTGTGGCTTCAGGACTTCTTTCAAAGGACAATGGAGCGATTGGTACTCGTGAAAATGAGCGCGTTGCCGCCGCAAAATATTTTGCAGGAGGCAATTGGAATACATCACTTGGTCGCTCATATGCCAGCCAAGTCCTCGCCCGCGCGGATACTTACCAAGAACAAATTGATCTTTTGCAATCCGTCGCGCAAAGATAGGCTGTGTTTATTTTTTTTGCTTGTTTATAAATGCCCCTATAATTGGGTCTAAATTCCCGTCCATTATTGTTTGAATATTGTGCCATGATTCTTTAATACGATGATCAGTTATACGATCTTGCAGGAAATTGTATGTGCGGATTTTTTCAGAGCGATCAGCAGTGCCGATTTGTTCTTTGCGTTCACGGCGCAACGCCTCTTCTTCTTTGTGGAGCTGTTCATCAAGAAGTTTGGAGCGCAATACTTGCATGGCGCGCTCTCTATTTTTCAATTGAGATCGTTCTTCGCGTGAAGAAATAACGATACCTGTAGGTTTGTGAAGTATTCTTACTGCAGTTTCAACCTTGTTTACATTTTGTCCTCCGGGGCCTCCAGCGCGTGAAAAACTAACTTCAATATCCGATTCTTTTATATCAATTTCTTTCTCTTCTGCGATAGGCAAAATTGCAACAGACGCGGTTGATGTGTGTATTCTGCCGGATTTTTCCGTTGATGGTATTCGTTGAATTCTATGCACGCCAGACTCGTATTTAAGCATATCATAGACTCCATTGCCTTTGATTTCCGCAATTACTTCTTTGTATCCGCCGACTTCATTTTTTGATTCATCAATAATACTAAAACTCCAGCCTCGTTTTTGTGAGTATGTTTGATACATTCTAAACAAATCTGCCGCGAATAATGCAGCCTCATCTCCTCCAGCTCCTGCGCGTAATTCCAAAATAGCGTTATCTTTATTATAGCCTTGCCTAATCCCTAACATTTCTGCAAATTTTATTTCAATTTCTTTTTTTCTCATATCAGCCGCTTCGGTGTATTCTCCATAGAGTGTTTTAACTTTAGACAATTCACCGAATTTAATCATTTTATCTCTTGACCATTTGAAGCTTTCTGCAACATCAAGTTCCATTGCGTCATATTCCGCGATAGATTCCTCAAGTTTTTTTTGTAATTCAACATTCATAAATATAAGATTTTTGTACACGGAAAAAATCTGCGCATACAATTATAGAGAAATTAAGTTATTTTTTTGAGGATGATTTATGTGCTTTTGCCGCTCGCGTTTTATATTTTTCTACGCGTCCGGCCGCATCAATAATCTTTTCCTTTCCAGTATAATACGGATGACACTGTGAGCAAATTTCAACAGCAACATTTTCTTTTGTAGCGCCCCTTTTTAAGCCTGCTCCGCACGCGCACTGGATATTGGATTTTGGATAATATTGCGGATGAATATTCTGTTTCATATAGATATCATATCATAGTCTACTTGCATTTGCAACTTTATTTATGTATACTCTTTTTTATATGACAGATACAAATACCAAAATAAACAATATCAACGATAAACCAACTTCCACTGATTTAGAAAGGCTTTTTGAAGCTGGAGCACATATTGGACATTCCAAAGTTCGCAGAAACCCAAAAATGAGTAAATACATATTCGGGATACGTAATAATATTGAGATTTTCAATTTACAACTTACGGAATCAAAACTAAAAGAAGCAGAAGGGTATATGTATGAATTAGGCAAAAATAAAAAACTAGTTCTTTTTGTTGGATCAAAACCAGCGGCGCGCAAATACGTGAGCATGGCGGCAAAGCGCCTTGGGATGCCATGTGTTACTGAACGATGGCTTGGCGGAGTGCTTACAAATTTTAAAGCCATGGAAGCTCGACTTGCTTATTGGCAAAATCTTGAACGAGAGGTCAATGACGGAGGTCTTGATAAATATGTCAAAAAAGAACGCATATTAAAATTAACAGAATTACGGAAATTAACTCGCATGTTCGGCGGGCTTCGATCATTAACAAGAATACCAGACGCAATAGTCATTATAGACCCTAAAGAAGAGAATACCGCGACACAAGAGGCTCGCAAAAAGAATTTAAAAATTATTGCGTTGTTGAACAATGATTGTAATCCAGAAGAGATTGCGTATCCAATACCCGCCAATGATGATTCAGCAGAGGTTATTTCGGTTATTCTCGATCATCTTACAAATGCGTACGAAACTGGAAAGCGTACTAATACAGAACCATCGATTATCGTCTAATTATTATAAATTATTTTTTAATATGAGTGTGTCAAATGATCTTGTTAAACATCTTCGGCAAATTACTGGAAACTCCATCTCTCTTTGTAAAAAAGTTTTGGATGAATCTGGTGGGGACATGGAAAAGGCTCTTATACTTTTAAGAAAATCTTCTGACGCGCTTGCTGTTAAAAAAGAAGGACGAACAACAGGCGCCGGCATTATAGAAACATATCTTCATGGAAACAAAAAAATCGGAGTATTATTGGATATTCGATGTGAGACAGATTTTGTGGCTCGTAATAACGAGTTTCAATCATTAGCGCACGACATCGCGCTTCATATCGCGGGAGCACGGCCTTTGTATATCAATAAAGATGATATACCATCCGATGTGCGCGAAGAAGCAGAGCGACTTTTTATGGATGAATCTCAAAATCTTGGTAAATCTCCAGATATGACAAAAAAGATTGTTGAAGGAAAGTTGAAAGCTCATTTTCGAGATACATCTCTTTTGTCTCAATCGTTTGTCAAGGATCCGAATATTACCATTGAAGAACTTATAACAAGAGGTATTACGCATTTTGGAGAAAAAATAGAAATAGAAAGATTCACGCGTTTTGAAATATGATATTTTATATAATCTTATTATTTTTAAGTGTTGCCGCGTTATTCTATATTGTGTTTCGTCATAAAAACGAACTTACGGAACGATACGAAACGTTTTTCACGGAATACCCCGCAAATTTTTCGCATTTTATGAATGATATTTCAAAAGAATTCCGCGAAATATGGAATATCCACATGAGAGATCAAATTCTTTTATTTATAGAAAAGCGTTTGCGGTGGTTTCGCATTATTGCGTTACGGATTGAGCACTTATTGTTTCGCGCGACACACCATGTGCGCGATGCATCTAATCGCAATGGCGTGTCTGCAGATAAGATAGTTGATGCTAATCTAGAACAAGATAAAGATATAAAATAATATTTTGTAAAAATTTTGCCGGAGTAGCTCAATGGCAGAGCAGTGCTTTTGTAAAGCAAAGGTTGGAGGTTCGACTCCTCTCTCCGGCTCAAAATAGGCAAAATTTTATTTATCTTGAATAAAACGAGACTTTCTGCGTTTGAGCAGAAAGTCTCCCGGTTCAAATCCGAGAGGTGGCTCCAGAATCAGACTTTCAGACAAAAGACCGACTTTTTGATGGGACGCGCGAAGCGCGTCCCACGCTCTCGGGTCTTCTGTGTCTTTTTCTACAAAAGTGGAGTATCTTTACGACCTCGCTCGAACTTACTTTATCAAAAATTCGTGATGAACGAAAGCCAATACCCAAATAATCTATACTGTGCTATATTTAAAGCACTAAGGTCGCTTAATTAATAAATTAAAATAACAATTATATGAGTATAGAGAATATGTCTGCTGGCGTTCCTCAAGAAAGTGAGGAAGAAATTGAAGCTAAACAGCGCAAAAACGATCAACTATTTAAAGAACAAGCTGATGTTCGCAATAAAGATCGTAGCACTGTGAAAAAAATGTTTGGAGTAGGCAAAGTGTCGGGTGTAGATATGGCCCATGAAGAAGCTCTACGTATTAACCAGTTGGTTGACGAAAAAGTTAAACGAGAAGGCGAAAAAACATCGCCCCAATTGGCTGCTGATGAGATTCTAAAATTTAGTCGGAAACATGATGCCACAGTAGATGCAAGTGGAAATGTCAAAAGAGAACGGTTTTCTTGGAACCACGAAAGCGACATGAAAAAATTATCAGAAGGTTTAAAAATTGCGCAGAGAGAGAGAGAGAGATGCAAAGATTATATGAAGCATATACTAAACAAAATTTAGGATATGTAACGAAGGGAATGATTGACAGTGTACCAAATCCTAGCGAAATAACTATCGCAGAAGCGCTTGATTTGTTACAAATCCTTGAAAGAGTAGTGCGTGAGAAGGTGGGGCAGATGAAATCAGAAGTGGGTACTGATAGTACTGCATATTCAAAAGAATTATTTGATGTATTCGAAACGCGTGAGAAAGAATTAAACGATATCAGTATAGCGTTGTGTCAGCTAAAAGAATTACCCGATCAAGGTCGTGGTTTGAATGAAGTTTATACTGATTTAAAAACACATTTGATCAAAAAAGAAATTCTAAAAGACGCCAATTCGCAGGAATTGAAATAGAAAAATAGAAGTTTCGTTTCAATATAATCCAATCAGGATCCAAGCAAAACGTTTCTTTCTTTTTTAGAAGAATTTTTTGGCGGCGTGCGTAAATCAAACTAGCCAGGAGTGTTTGCTTTCGGGGTTTTGCCATCCAAGTATTCTGGCAGTGTGGTGTGGCTTCAATTTGGACTCGGTAAAGCGAAAATCTTTTTTCTGGGGATTTTTTGATTTTTTGCTTTACCTCAACTGATTTCCCGCCCGCAGGAGTGGTCTGGGGAGGAATGTGGGCGGGCTTCGCTTTCGGATTTTTTTGGGATATAAAATAATAATGTTATACTATTTAAACACTTGCAAATATGCGTTTTGTTTGTAGTTTTTATCTTTTTAAAGTTGCACTCTTTATTTAAAATATGGTATTATAATTTTATATGAAGTTTTTATTCACAATATTTCTAATCACTAGTTTTATTGGTGTTGCCGTATTTGGTGTTTTTGGTATGCACTCTGATATGCAAAATCATGACGATGGGTGCATTTTTGCAGTATCTCAAAGAGCTGATTGCACTAAACGAATTAATCCTATTGATTATCTTGCCTTTCATTTTGATAGTTTCAAAAATTTTCTTGCCACCACTTTTAATAACAATCTTTTTGTTTTGCTTTTACAGCTTTTTGTGTTTATCGCAGGAGCAAGTTTTTGGGCTTGGCGCGGCGCTTATTTGATTTTGCTAAAATTACATCCAGCTCATTATTTCCATAGGCTGGAATTATTTAAAAAACATCCACAGCGCGAGTTTTTGAAATGGCTTGCTTTTCATGAAAACAGCCCTACATTTTTAAGGACGCTGATATAAAGCTGTACGCCAAATTGTGGAGTATCATAAGGCTTGTATTGCGCGTCGTTTTTGTTTCTCTATTTTACAGAGATTTTTATTTGTAAATTTTAACTAACAATTAATTATATGAACATAAAAACAATTATTATTTCAGTGTTTGTTGTTTTAGCTCTCTTGGTGGCGCTTGCATGGATGGGCTATAAAAACACATCATCAGCTCTATTGTCACAGGATTCAAATTCAGCAAAAAGTCAACTTACTGCGTCGGAAATACTCCACGACTTTGGAACGATATCAATGGCAAATGGAAAAGTGGACACAACATTCAAAATCACCAATCCTACAAGCAAGGGTATTGTGTTATCTAGTATCGTAACATCTTGTATGTGTACTAATGCGTATATTGTGAAAAATGGAAGAGAAAGAGGTCCGTTTGGTATGTCTGGACACGGCGGGCTGGTTCCTTCGGCAGACGAGACTATAAAGACTGGCGAATCTTTGGATATAAAAGTCGTTTATGATCCAAACGCTCACGGGCCAGCCGGAGTCGGGTCAATAGATAGAATTGTTGAACTTACCGATGCCGATGGAGGAATGTTGCATCTCGAAATAAAAGCGTCAGTAACTCCATAACTATTTATGAAAAGAATATTCATAATTTTTTCAATTGTTCTAGTTATTATCACTGGACTTGTAATACTCAAAAATACACCTGCTACAGCTTCATTGATTTGGAATTTTAGCAACAATGGAAAATGGCTTTTGCCTCTTGTCTTGTTGTCAGCGCTTCTTGATAGTGTGCATCCGTGTTCATTTTCTATTTTGCTTATTACTATTGCATTTTTGTTTGGGATGCAGATGACGAGAAAAAAAATTCTTCGGATTGGCGGAACATATATTATTGGTATTTTTATAGCATATCTTTTAATTGGACTCGGAATTTTACAGGTTTTACATTTATTCAATACCCCCCACTTTATGGGTAAGCTTGGTGCAACTATCCTTATTATTTTTGGAGTTCTTAATCTAATCAATAGATTTTTCCCGAGATTCCCAATAAAACTAAAAATGCCGTCAGTTTCCCATAATACAATGAGTTGGCTTATGGATAAAGCGTCAATTCCTTCTGCGTTTGGACTTGGCCTTCTGGTTGGTATATGCCAGTTTCCGTGTATGGGAGGGCCATATTTGATGGTTATTGGGCTTTTGCGCGATCAAGTAACATATTTTATTGGGTTTAGTTATTTGATTCTATATAATCTAATTCTTGCCTTACCACTTGTGGTAGTTCTTTGGATTGCCGCGGACAAAACAATGGTGGATAAAATGCAAGAATGGAAAATAACGAATATGCGTGGAGTGCGACTTTGGGCAGGACTTGCTATGATCATTATAGGTAGTTTAATTTTTTTCATCTAATATGAACATCAAAATTTGCCCAATATGTGTCGCGGTTAGCGGGACATGGTTATTAATACAAATCGGCGTATATGGCGGATTATTAATGGCAAACAATTGGATACTTGTTGCTGCGATTGCTATGGGCGGGACGGTTGTCGGAATAGCGTATCAAAAACAATCGTTGTTTTGGAAATCAATTGTCATTACAATTGGCATGCCGGTGGCATATTTATTTGTTACGCACATCAATCCACTTGTTATCGTTCTAGAAATTATTATCTTGCTCATTTTCGCATATATGTTTTTTTTGAAGCAAGGGTCAACTAGAAATTACAATGTGCGCGATCTAGAAACTAAATTAAAAAATTGTTGTTAATTAAAATTAAAAAACTATGGAAAATGAAACACAAAACAAAATAGTTGAAAATAATCCGCCTGCTGAGGAGCAATCAAAAAAAGATCACACGCTTGCGGCAAGCATTTTGGTTTCTGCTCTTATTCTCGCAGGCACATGGATATATATGACAAATAGAGCAAACCTCAATCTGCTCTCGGTGAATAGTGATATACAAGCTATAAAGAGCGTTGAAGAAAAAGTTTTGCCTTCCAATGGAGCTGTCCTTCCGGCTAGTTGGGGCAATTTGGGATCACAGCTAGTTAGCGCTGGAGTGATAGATGTTGATAAACTCAAGGCAATATATAACGCAAGGGGAACATTTACAGAAGAATACAATACGCTTCTTCTCGGACAAAATAATGGCAATCTTAAAATTACAAAAGATAACGCGGATTATCTGTTGAATTTATTTTGGGCGCTTGGCCTTGCCAATAAAAATTCTATTTTAGAAACTGGCGAAATGATGAACCCGGAGTTTGGGGGACCACAAAATTTTGCTTCTATCGGCGGTTGGACAATTTCAAAAGGTAATCCAATGAATTATTACAGTAAATATCAGTTTTTAAGTTTAACTTCGCAACAACAGGCTCTTGTAGAAAAAATATCAAAGGGTATTTATAGGCCTTGTTGCGGTAATTCAACCCATTTTCCTGATTGTAATCATGGTATGGCTATGCTCGGACTTTTGGAATTAATGGCTTCACAAGGCGCAAGCGAGCAAGATATGTGGAAAACCGCCCTCATTGTAAATTCTTATTGGTTTCCGGACAACTATCTTACAATCTCTAAATATATGCAAAACAAGGGTATTGATTGGAAAGATGTAAATCCGCAGGAAATTCTCGGAGCAAATTATTCCAGCGCATCTGGATACAAACAAATTGCAGCACAAGTGACTAAACCGAAGCAACAGCAAAATGAAGGAGGTTGTAGTGTAGACACTGGAGAATCATCAACACCGCAACGCCAGCAAGGCGGTTGTGGAATATAAGATATCCACACCATAACTGTAATAACTGTTGATTTATAGGTAATAGGGGTATAGGATATATTCATGGTAGATCAAAAATTAAAAAAGAGAGCAATTCATAGGGCAAAGATCATTTGTGGACAGCTGGAAGGACTTATTAGCGCTATTGAGAAAGAAGCATATTGTCCAGAGCTTTTAAGACAGTCTTTCTCTATTCAAAGGTCGCTTAAAAGCCTTGATGCATTTCTTCTTGAGAATCATTTACGGACACATGTAAAGCACCAGCTGTCTAACAAAGAAAAAGAAGAAAATTCTATCAAGGAGCTTATAAAAATTTATACATTATCAAATAAATAAAAAAAATATGGATAAATTATCTTTAAAATTATACGGCTGGAAATGTGTTCTTGGAACTGAAGTAGTGTATATTATTTGCCTTGTTGGCGGATTTTTGCCGCTTCGGAGTGTACGAGGTATGGAATTGCATCATACTTTGTTCGAAACATTACCAGGCTTTACGTGGATTAATTTCGGAAGCATAATGCTTGGTCTAATCTATATGTTTGTATTTTCATGGATATTCACTTGGTACTATGTATGGATGCACAATTCCAGCTTGATTAAAGAATAGTCTATATGGAAAACTCTTATGGCCTTTGGTCGCTTGTTATCATAAATTCGTTAATTTTCATTATTTTTGCTTTCAGTTTTACTAAGCCAAAAACACCAAGAGATTGGCGGTCATTCGGTGCATTCTCTGCGTTTCTTGTCGCTCTGTTTACAGAGATGTACGGCTTTCCTTTAACAATATATTTATTTTCCGGTTGGTTTTCTACAAAATTTCCCGGCACTGATTTTTTTACGCATAATTCCGGACATTTATTTGAAGATTTTTTTGGCTGGGGCGGGGACCCGCATTTTGGACCATTTCATATTGTGAGCTATATATTGATTATTTATGGATTTATGTTGCTTTCAAGCGCATGGACGATTCTCTATAAAGCTCAACGCGAGCATGTTCTTGCAACAGATGGTCCTTATGTTCAAATTCGTCATCCTCAATACGCTGGATTTGTAATTATTATGTTTGGATTTTTCTTACAATGGCCGACGATTCTCACGTTTATTATGTTTCCTATACTTATTTTGATGTATATAAAGCTCGCGCATAGCGAAGAGTTAGAAGCTAAAAGAGAATTTGGAGAAACATGGAATGTGTATGCCAAACAAACCAACGCGTTTATTCCAAAATTTAAATTACGTCAACATAATTAATTGATATAATTTTAAAATACAAATTGTAATATGAAAAAAGAAACATATAAAATTTCCGGAATACATTGCGCAAGTTGTACGGGGACAATTGAGCGTGTGCTTACGAAAACGGCTGGCGTACATTCGGCTTCAGCTAATTTTGCTTCAGAATCGGCGCTAATTGAGTTTGATGAAAATATTATTTCTGAATCGGATCTTGCAAAAGCGGTCGAATCGGTAGGATACAAGCTTAATATTAATGATACAGTTAAAGAAAAAACAATTAATAATACAGAATTTGAAACAATTTTACTAAAAGTATTGGGAATGGATTCTCCGCATTGCGCGATGATTGTAGAGGGTGCTATAAAAAAATTATCAGGTATAAAAAATATTGATCTAGATTTTGCAAATCAACGCGCAAAAATTGTTTTTGATTCTAAACAACTTGCTTTAAGCGAGATTTTTAAAGTAATTATCGACGCTGGCTATAAACCAATTGAAGAAGAAGGCAGGGCAGAGGAGCTGTTGGACAAAGAAAAAATTGAGCGGGAAAAACAAGTAAAAATTCTAAAAAGAAAACTTATCGGCGGTGGAATTTTATCAATTATCATATTTTTAGGCAGTTTCCCGGAATGGTTTTCTTTTGTGCCGTTATTTTTAAATAACTATGCCGTTCTTTTTGTTTTAACCACTCCAGTACAATTTTGGGTAGGTTGGCAATTCTACAGTGGCCTAAAACTTCTTATAAAATACCGCACAGCAGATATGAATACATTGATTTCTATCGGGACTTTGGCGGCATATTTTTATAGCACAGCAGTTGTACTATTTCCATATTTTTTTACCAAAGGAGGAATTACGCCGACGATATATTTTGATACATCCGCTATTATTATTGTTCTTATTCTTTTGGGAAAATACTTTGAGGTTTTAATGAAGGGAAGAGCTTCCGAAGCAATCAAAAAACTTATTGGTTTACAGCCAAAAACAGCGAAAATTTTAAGCAATGGGAAGGAGATTGAAATACCGATTTCTGATGTTGTGGTCGGCGATTTTATTGTAGTAAGGCCGGGAGAAAAAATTCCGGTAGATGGCAAAATTACCGAAGGTGATTCGGAAATTGATGAATCAATGGTAACCGGCGAATCAATGCCAGTTCACAAAATGGTTGGAAGTATTGTTATTGGTAGTACTGTAAATAAATTTGGAACTTTTACCTTTCGAGCTACAAAGGTTGGCAAAGACACAGTGCTTTCGCAGATTATTAAAATGGTAGAAGAAGCACAAGGTTCCAAAGCGCCAATTCAGCGTTTAGCAGACCTAGTTTCTTCTTACTTCGTTCCAGTAGTATTTGTTATTGCTGTACTGACTTTTGCTATATGGCTTTTTTTTGGCCCTGTGCCGGCATTTAATTTTGCTCTCATTAATTTTGTCGCTGTTTTAATAATAGCGTGTCCATGTGCGCTAGGTCTTGCTACTCCAATGGCAATTATGGTTTCTTCTGGTAGCGCGGCAACAAAAGGAATTTTAATCAAAGACGCTACTTCACTTGAAATTGCGGGCAAACTCAACACAATTATTTTGGATAAGACAGGCACTCTTACTCAAGGAAAGCCACAATTGACAGATATTGTGGCGTTTGAAAATGAAAAACAAACAGATGTTATTATTATTGCCGCTTCGCTTGAACAAAGGTCAGAACATCCGCTGGCAAAAGCAATTTTGCAATATATCGCAAGTCTAGATCAAAAATCATCACATCCTCTTGATAAAGCAGTAATAGATGAGGCAAAAAAAGAAAATATTTCTTTTTATGCTCTTGATGAATTTAAGGCAATTTCCGGCAAAGGATTGCGCGGATTTTTGCAAATTGACGGTTACAGAAAAGAAGCGTATTTGGGAAATAGAGCCCTTATGACAGATATTGGATTGAATGCCTCTTTTTATGAAGATAAAATTAGTAAATTGGAACATGAAGGCAAAACGGTAATGATTTTGGCTGTAGATAAAAAAATTAAAGGCGCTTTGGCTGTTGCCGATGTGTTAAAAAAAGAATCAGTTGAAATGGTGAGTATTCTTAAAAAAAATAATATTGATGTGTGGATGTTGACGGGAGACAATGACAGAACCGCCAAGGCAATCGCGGCGCAGGCTGGTATAGATAATATCATGAGTGAGGTATTACCAGACAAAAAATCAGAAAAAGTGCGAGAGCTACAAATGCAGGGTAAAATTGTGGCAATGGTTGGCGATGGTATCAACGACGCGCCTGCGCTTACTCAAGCAAATATAGGTATTGCTATGGGTGAAGGCACTGATATCGCAATGGAATCAGCCAACATTACTTTAATGAGAGGAGACTTGATGCTTATTCCAGAAGTGATTAAACTTTCAAAAAGAACAATGAGGATAATTAAACAAAATCTTTTTTGGGCTTTCTTTTATAATTCCGCTTTTATTCCTGTCGCGGCAGGAGTCCTATATCCATTTTTCGGCATTTTGCTTAATCCAATTTTCGCCGCCGCCGCAATGGCATTTAGCAGTATTAGCGTTGTTTTGAATTCATTGCGATTAAAAAAGATCACAAGATAGTGTATAATTATTGTATATGATCAAAGAAATAATTATTGTTGGCGGAGGGTTTGGGGGTGTGCGCGTTGCTAAAAAGCTTGCAAAATCAAACAATGATATTCACATTACTTTAATTGATAAAAGCCATTATCATACTTTTTATTCTGATTTATATGAAGTAGCGACAGCAAATCTCGCGGAAACTGTCGCGCATGTGCCTAATGAATTTTATGAACTCAAATCAACATCAGCATATCCTCTCGAAAATATATTTTCTAATAATCTAAATGTAACGGTTTTATACGACGAGGTAGTTGGAATAAATTTTCAAAAAAATGAAGTTTTATTAAAGTCTGAAGTAACAAAACGATACGATTATTTAGTATTAGGAGCCGGAAGTGAGACAAATTATTATAATATTTCTGGACTTTATGAATGCGTCTTTCCATTAAAAAGTTTGTGGGACGCAATGTCCATCCGCAACGCGATTGACGAAGTCTTTTTTAATGCCGCCAAAAAATCAACTATTACTATTGTAATCGGAGGAGGTGGATTTACTGGGTGCGAATTTGCAGGCGAACTTTGTTATTTTGTCAGGCAACTGGCAAAACAGCATGGACATTCGCTGGATGCGATAGGTGTTGTCATGATCGAAGGATCCACCTCATTATTATCTGGCTTAGACGCTTGGGTCCAAAAAAAGACACGCAAACGGCTGGAAAGCATTGGATTGAAAGTAATGGTTAATTCTATAATCAAGTCGATTGAGGATCAAACAATTATACTAGATGATGAATCAAAGATCCCGTTTGATATTTTAATTTGGACAGCAGGTGTGCGCGCAAACAAATTGACTAGCGGAATTTCAGGACCCAAATTGGAAAAGGTGTCTTGCGTTGTTGTGGACAAATCATTGCGAATTTCCCCCTTTGATAATGTTTTTGGCGTTGGTGATATGACTTACTGCGTTGACGAAGTTACCGGTAGACCAATGCCTATGACAGCGATGACAGCGCTCGGTCAAGCAAATATTGTTGCCAAAAATATAAAAAATGCCATATCAAAAAAACCACTTAAAACATACAGACCATCTCATTTAGGATTTATTATTCCATTAGGAGGCAAGTTTGGAATTATTGAAAGCCACGGATTTCATATCTCTGGGATTATACCTTGGATAGCAAAGCGTCTAGTTGCTATACACTATTGGTCAGGAATTATTGGATTTAAAAAAGCAATTTTGTTATCAAAAAATGGAATAAAAATATTTATTCGCAATGATAAGCGAATAAATTCATAATTAAAATTAATACTCTAAATCGGACTTGCGGAGTCCGATTTTATTATTTATACTATTATATATGAAATCTATCAAAAGTATTGATTATGGAATGGTACTTCTGACAAGCCTTATGCCAACTTACGGATCCGGAGATTATTTTAACGTGCGGACTATCGCGCGCTCATATAAATTACCAGCGCCATTTTTAGAAAAATTAGCGCAAAGATTTAAACGCGCAGGCATTTTAGAATCGCGGCGCGGAATTGGAGGAGGATATTGTTTAGTAAAAAATCCAAACTCAATTTCCATAGAAACGGTAATTTCTGTATTAGATAACAAATATCAATATTGTCCAATAAACCACCACTTAGTAACTAAGTCACTAAGTAAATGAAAAGAGTATATTTAGATAATGCGGCGGCTACCAAAATGGATCCACGAGTTAGAGAAACAATGAAGCCGTATTTTGTTGGCGAATTTGGAAATGCAGGTGGATTATATCAAGAAGGCAGGCGTGCAAAAAAAACACTTGATGATGCAAGAGAATCGATTGCCCGCAATTTAGGTGCGCGCGCGGAAGAAATTATTTTTACTTCAGGTGGCACAGAGTCAGACAATCTAGCTATTTTTGGTGTTGCGGACGCAGTCCGCCTCGAGTTTTGTCTAGGAACCTCATTTCACATTATTACCACAAAATTTGAACATCACGCTGTGCTTGAGCCAGTAAAACAGCTTGAAAAAAAAGGATTTAATGTTACATATCTTGATGTTGGATCAGAAGGAATTATAAATCCAAATGATGTTAGGACGGCTTTGCGGCCAGAGACAATCCTTGTAACCATTATGTATGCCAATAATGAGATAGGGACTATACAACCAATTCGAGAAATATCAAAAATTATTAAAGAATATCGAACTCAAAAACACGTAGCTATCTCATCTTCAAGTGGCGGCGAGATAGCCAAGTGGCCATATTTTCATACCGACGCGTGCCAAGCCTCAGGATATTTGGATACTAATGTAAATAATTTAGGCGTTGACTTGATGACAATTAACGGGTCCAAAATTTACGGTCCCAAGGGCATTGGTTTGTTGTATAGACGAATGGGTACAAAAATAAAACCAATGATATACGGAGGAAACCAAGAAATGCGTTTACGCGCTGGCACAGAAAATATTTCATTAATCGTTGGGTTGGCAAAAGCCATCAAAATTGTTCAAGAGGCGCGTATAACAGAAACAAAACGTCTTACCTCATTAAGAGATTATTTTATTTTTGAACTTCAAAAAAGAATTCCAAAAGTTGTGTTAAATGGACACGCCACAAAAAGGCTTCCAAATAATATCAATGTTTCTATTCTTGATATTGAAGGTGAATCGTTGCTTTTATATTGTGACGCCAAGGGTATTTCATTTTCCACTGGGTCCGCGTGCACATCAGATTCGCTTGATCCTTCGCATGTGATTTTAGCGCTAGGCAAACCATACGAATTTGCACATAGTTCTATGCGTTTTACTCTAGGAAGAGATACCACAAAAGAAGATATTGATTATGTGCTTGCCAAGCTTCCAACAATTGTTGAACGGTTACGCGTAATTTCTCCGATTAAAATTGATATAAATGCAAAAAGCATATCACACCCTGAAGCGTTCGCTGGGAAATTAAAAGGCAAGGCAAAAGGTCGAAATTATAAGTAATACAATTATGGATGTAATAAATCAAAATACTGGTGAAACGTGGTATTATAGCGATATTGTAAAGGATCATTTTTTTCGTCCTCGCAATTTATTATTAGAAAAACCAAAAGATGAAAACGAATTTGATGCTCATGGTATGGTCGGGTCTCCTGCGTGTGGAGATATGATGGAGATGTGGATGAAGATTGATAAAAATACAGAGCGAATTTCTGAATTGAAATGGAAAACATTTGGATGCGCGTCAGCAATAGCGGCAACAAGTATGTACTCGGTGATGCTTACTGAAAACGAAGGAATGATGCTGGATGAGGCACTTAAAGTTCGGCCACAAGACGTGATGATACGCCTTGGCGGTCTTCCAAATAGGAAAATTCACTGTTCTGTTTTGGCTGATAAAGCGTTTCAAAAAACCGCAAATGATTATTTTCGAAAAACTGATCAGTATGATAAGATAATTGTAGATGGCGCACGAGTGATTGATCCACTACTTAACATTACCGATAAAGATATTGAAGAGGCGGTTTTAGAAGGCTCGCAAACTCTAGAAGAAGTACAAAAAAAGCTCAAGGTGGGCATTGGTTCACCAGAGCTTGAGACTGAAATTGAACAGCTTATTCGATTTTATATTGAAAAATATTACGGATAATTTATTTAGAAAGAAGTATAGCGCTAGAGATAATATAGGTTATTATTCCTACCAAAATGTAAGCCGTTACACTCCATAAAGGCCAAATGATATATGAACACAAACCAATGCAAATACCATCTAATATTGCTACAAAGATTTTCATAAACATTATCTCCCGCTTCTAAAAATAAGCTATCATGTTTTATTTTATAAGTCAATACTTTATTATATGAGTCAAATAGAACCAAGCGAAAAACCAAAAAAGAAAATAGGACGAATATTTATTAATCGCGATTTGTGTATTGGTGCGGCAAGTTGTATTGCTGTAGCTCCTGGAGTATTTCAGCTGGACGGTGAAAATAAAGCAGTCGTAATTGATGAAAATGGAGCTGACCAACAAACAATAATGCTCGCCGCACAATCATGCCCAACTCGCGCAATTTTTTTGTATGATGAAGAAGGAAAACAAATTTATCCATAAATTATTAAATTAATAAAATATTATGAAAGAACCAAGACCATTGAAGTATAAGGAGTTAGAGGGATTATCGGAGAGGCAATTGAAAGAGCACCATGATGTGCTCTATGCGGGGTATGTAAAGAAAGTAAATGAGATTGAGGAAAAATTGAAACAGGTTGATACATCAACGGCGAATGCAACCTACAGTGATTTGCGTGAGCTAAAAATGGAGGAGACGTTTGCAATTAACGGGGTAAAATTGCACGAAGGATATTTTGATAATCTTTTTTCTTCGTCAAGCTCGGAAAGAAGTATAGCTGGAAAAATTAAATTATTAATAGATCGCGACTTCGGTTCATATGAAAATTGGGAGAAAGAATTTAAGGCGATTGGGTTTTGCGCGAGAGGATGGGTTGTTTTGGGATATGATTTGGATGAAAAAAAATTGAAAAATATTTTATGCGATTCTCACAATCAAGGCGGTGTATGGAATATGGTAGCCCTTTTAATTATGGATGTCTATGAACATGCGTATTTTCTGGATTATGCCACAGGCCGCAAGGCATATATTGAAGCATTCTTTAAAAATATTGATTGGAACGAAGTAAATCAGAGAGTTATTTGGTATACTCTCATTGTATAATATTATGTTTTTTGAAAGATTATTTGGCATCACAAGTAGTGAGAATACGGAAATGAGACATTCTTCCATTTCTCCAGAATTATTGCCTTCGAGTTCTCCAAAGGAGCGCATACTCTTAGAAAACAAAATAGAAAAAGCAACGTACCTATTAGGTGGCAGTATTGGTGACGCACAATACGTCAAAATTGAAGGCAATGGTAGCGGTGTTTTTAAACCTCATAGGCGATTCTCAGAGAAAGATCAAACACAATATATAAATAACGAAAGAGCAGCATATTTAATAGATAGATTTTTGGGGTTTAACTTTGTACCACCAACGGTGATTCGTGAAATTAACAAAGAAAGAAGAAGTTTGCAAGAGTTTATAGAAGATGCACAAATTGCCGAAAATGTAAAAAAAGGCAAGGTTTCTTCCGAAGAACTAGTTAAGTTGGACTTATTTGATCTCATTATTCAAAACGTTGATCGTCATCGCGGTAATTATTTGGTTAAAGAAAATAAAATTTGGGCAATAGATCACGGTTGTACTTTCGATGAAAACATGCGTTCACATATTCCGTCTTATTTAGATGGTAAACAGATTCCATACAGTACAGTTGAAAGTTTAAGAAAATTCATTGGATGGAAAGAAGGCGTTGGCCTCCTTCGTGATTTGCTTTCCGAGCTGTTGCCTAATGCCGATAAGTATATTGCAAGAATTTTTGCAATTGCGGAAGCTGTAGATACAGATAACATAATTACTAAAGAAAGATTTGAGGTTGCACTACAAAAACACCAAGAACTATCTTACTACTAAGTTGTATCATTTTTATTAAATAAATTATAACAATATGTCTTACGTTGAATTTTATAAATTACAAAATGATGGTACACAAAAAGTATTAGCCAAATGTTTTTTGGGACAAGAAAACATTGTAATCTGCGAAGGAGAAGATATATTTGTTAAAAATTTAGAAACGAATGGCATCAAGGACTACAATAGCCAAACAGAGGATAAGTTATTTTTTAAGGATGGGATTAAATTTCTTGAGCAGTTGAAGTTTAATTTTACATCAGGATATCTCAATGCCTCCGATGTAAAAGAAGAATCGTGATAATTACGCAAACAAGTGGAGAAATTTAGTTCTTTGATTGATTAAAAAAAACCGCGCAGTGCGCGGGATTCTGAAATTTGAAAAATTATTTATTCTTTATGTGTACCGATGTCACATCCTTTACCATAAAAATTGCGTCGCCATATTTAAAATAACATCTTAAAGTACAGTTTGGGACAAGCAAAAACAATGAATCGCACACAAGTTTAATGCCACGAGGGCATTCAACAATTTCCTCATTTTCTAGTATGATAGTACCGGAATTGGCATTGTGCCACCCAGCACATCCACTTAAAAGAACTAGCAATCCAATAATTACACCACTTTTCTTCATTTCGTTCCGCCTCCTTTACCCATTTATATATATAGCATTTAAACTTTTATGAGTCAAGATGAATCCTTCTTCGCTAAAGCTTCAAAGG
>ERZ1292629.1163-Hain-H43-01um-R1-1163-length-26816-cov-6_pt1 | contig 26816 bp, 21 predicted proteins | sample MGYA00564399_ERZ1292629 | MGnify/ENA primary metagenome ERZ1292629 (study PRJEB36523, sample SAMEA6512636) | groundwater metagenome | collected 2019-01-08 | study: AquaDiva: Metagenomics assemblies of 32 groundwater samples
AAACTTCGCTCCATTAAACCGGAATCCGGTTTTTCCCGCCGCTCCCGTCTTTTGTTACTCCAAGAAACTCCCCGCCCCGCCCTAAACGCCCTTATCAACCTGCGCGAAGTATTAAAATTCAGCATCGCCTTATCTTTCACCGCCGCCCTTCTTATTATCACTCTGGGTAGTTTAACCTACATCAAGAAATCTCCTCTCCCTCTCGTCGTCGCCGGATTAGACGTCGGCGCTCTTCAAGCGGAAGCGGAAAGTTTAAACATCAACATCTCTCTCTCTGAGCTTGAGTACGACTCCTCCGCGGCCACCGCCCTGCCGGCTGACGATCAAAACCAAAACAGCGACCCCGCCTACTTTGACCAAAACATCCTCAACGGCGAAACCGCCGTCATTAAACTGGAAAATCCTGTTAACAGCAAAATTGATGATGCTCTTCGCGCGCTCTCTAAATAAAAAGTTGGTTTTATGATATTTCCGTCTGCTAAACAAGCGCTCTTATTTTTTATCGGCGGCCTACTCGCCGCCTTTGTTTTTCTGCCTGCCTCTTCCACTCAAGCCGCCAACTCCTCCGATCCCTGTGATCTCAACGCCAAATTAGACGTCCTTTCCCAAGCCAAATCGGAACTTGAATTTACCGCCCGCCAAGATCTGCTCTCAGCCACCATCAACTGTTCCCTGGAGGAAAGCGATGATATTAAAAATAAAATATCCAAACTCAACTCTTTGTCCGATGCCGCCGACCGCCGCGCCGCCGCCGCCTACGACAATCTTCTGGAAAGCTTCATCGGCTACTACGCCGATCAAAAAACTGAATTTGTTTCCGCCTCCACCAGCCCGGACCAAATCAAAGATCTCGCCCAGCAAATTCTTTCCTGGCGCGAATCCCACTACAACCAGCCCATCCGCCAAATTGCCGATTTCACTTTAGCTTTAAAACAGCAGGATGGCGTCTCTGTTGCCGCCAGCCGCCTCAAAAAAATACGCTCTTCACTGACTTCCCTCCTGTCTATTCGCAATCAGGAAATTAACCGGCTTTTAAGTGACGCCGATAAAAACATCTCCCGTTCCCGGGAATTAAATGAACAAGCGCTCTCCGCTCTACGTTCCTCTTTCCTCGCCTCTCCCGCCGCCACCGCCTATACCGCCACTACCACTCCCTCTGGCGCCGACTCCTTTTCCATCTCTACTACCACCCCCCTCTACTTCATTTCTATTTTGCCAAATAACACTTCCGCTCAAACTTCCACCCCCCGCGACCTCATCCGCGACTCGTATGAAAATTTAAAAACCGCCTACGAGAACTTTTTCCAGATTAATAAAGCTGTCAGAAAAATCCTCGGCTTTTGATAAAAATCCGTTCCTTTCTGTATTTTTACCGCTCCGACTTAGGTCGGAGTTCTTATTTATATTTCTCAAACAAAAATGCCGCCCTTCACTTTGGGACAGCATTTTCGGACAGATGCCAGGCGCCTTACTTAACCGCGTCCTTAAGCGCCTTGCCAGCCTTAAACTTCGGCACCGTGCTCGCCGCAATCTGTATCTTTTCGCCCGTCTTCGGGTTTACCCCAGCGCGCGCCGCCCGCTTCTGGGCCCTAAAAGTGCCGAATCCGGCTATTGCCACCTCGCCGCCTGACGCCAACTCCTTAGTAATGGAATCAAACACGGCCTCTACCGCCGCCTTAGACGCCGATCGTGTCTCCAGGCTCGCCGCCTGCATCACCGCGTCAATAAGTTCTTCCTTTTTCATAATAATGCGTGCAAGTTTTTATTTCTTACATTTCGACCTTTCCCCATTATAAATGCTTGTGTTTAGTATAGCAAACTCGCCTCCCCCGCACAAACACTTGATTTTCCCCCACTTCAAACAAATCAAACTAACTTATTAGTAACCGCTTTTACCAACTCAGGAAATTCTTTATATTCACTACCAAAATGACCATGATCATTAAACTCGTAATACTCCGTACTTAACATCTTATTTATTAACCTCGGAGCATCTATTGAAAAGTATGGATCATCAGTAGAAGCAAACTGTATAATCCATTTCTGATTTTTCTTTATAGCTTCCCAATTCCAGGGTTCTTCAAAATAACCACTCTGTTTCTCACGTTCGTCTCCTAAATCGCTATCGTAAGCGGAAACAAGAACAGATCCTAATATATTATTATTCTCTGCCCACCTCATAGCCGCTACTGCCCCACTTGAATGCCCGATTAAAATAGTATTTTTATCTACTTTCAATTCCTTCAAAAAATAAAACCAATATTTCTCCCTTGCTAAAATTGAGTCGGGAAATTCTTGATTGATTGTTTTTATTCCCTTTTTTTCTAATTCCTGTTTCACATAAGGAAACCATTTATCTTCCGGTTTATCTCCTCCATTACCCGGTACAATAACTGCTTTTATATTCAATGAATTGTTAATCATACTCAATTATTTCTAATTTAGTCATTAATTCGTCATTCGAAATTCAAAATTCGTCATTCCAGATAAAAAGCCCCTTGGGCTTTTTATCTGGCATATTCCACCGCCCGCATCTCCCTAATCACATTCACCTTAATTTCCCCCGGATATCTCAACTCCGACTCTATCTTCTTGGCTACATCACGCGCCAAAGACAACGCTCCAAAATCATCCACCTTCTCCGGCACCACAAATACCCGCAACTCCCTCCCCGCCGACAGCGCGTACGCCTTGCTGACTCCCTCAAAAGAAGTGGCTATCGCCTCTAGTTCTCCTAAACGCTTGATATAGTTTTCAATTGACTCCCGCCGCGCTCCCGGCCTGCCTGCTGACAACGCGTCCGCCGCCGCCACCACAAACGCTTCCGGAATGGCGTACGGATACTCATCATGATGCGACTCCATCGCCCGTATTACCTTCTCGTCAATGTTGTACTTTTTCAGTATCTTCCGTCCGATCTCCACATGCGTACCCTCCACCTCGTGGTCTATCGCCTTGCCGATGTCATGCAAAAGCGCCCCCTTCTTCGCCGTCTCCACATCCAGCCCCAGCTCCGCCGCTATCATTTTAGCGATATGCGTCATCTCTACCGAGTGTGCCAGCACGTTCTGCCCGTAACTCGTCCGGAAGTGCAACCTCCCTAAAATCTGAATAATCTCCGGCGGCAGGTCATAAACCCCCACCTCCATTGCCGCCTCCTCTCCCAACTCCTTTATCCTCTTGTTTATCTCCTGCTTCGCTTCCTCCACTTTCTCTTCAATTTTAACCGGCTGAATCCGCCCGTCTTTGAGTAGTTTATCCAGCGCCAGCCGTGCTATCTCCCGCCGCATCGGGTCAAACGACGACAAAGTCACACTGTCCGGAGCGTCGTCCACAATCAGCTCCACTCCCGTCAACCGCTCTATCGCTCGGATATTGCGCCCCTCGCGCCCGATAATCTTTCCCTTCAAATCTTCGTCCGGCAACGTATAAACGCTGGTGGTAATCTCCGCCACTTTAGAACGGGCGTATCTCTGTACCGCCGCTGTTATAATTTCCAAACTCTTTGTCTCTTCCTCTTCCCGCCTGTTCCTCTCGGCTTTCTGCAACACCTGTGCCAGCACTTCTCTCTCTCGCTCCATAATCTCATTCATCAGTTTTTCCTTCGCTTCCTCTTGCGTCATTCCCGCTGTCTTCTCCAGTTCCTTCTGCGCCTCCGCGTGCATCGTTTCTATCTGCTGCTTAGCCAGCTTCAGCTTCTCTACGTCCTGGTTTATATGCGTCTCGCGCCGCGACAAATCAGCTGTTGCCGTCTCCATCTGGTCCTCCTTGCGGGCTAATCTTTCTTCCATTTTATCTATCTGGTGTTTACGCTCCCGCTCTTCTCTCTTCACCTCCTCCAATTCCTTAACCGCCCTCTCCTTAGCTGTTAGTATTATTTCCGCCGCCTGCTTCTGCGCTTCTTCCAGCTTATTCTTCGCCTTTGCTTCCGCGCCGCCCACCTGATAAGTATTCCAAACTCTGTCTGCTAAAAAAGCGGCTACCGCTCCCGCGGCCGCAATCGCTAAATAAAGATAAAAATCTCCTCCTATATTCATATTTTTCTTTCTCTTTTACTCATGTTTCGCGCCAAAACACGGCAGTTTCCTGTCAAACCTGAAAAGCTGTGAGACCGGCTAAAAACCGCCGGTTATTTCCGTTCCCCGTCAATAGTGTCTCCGCTGCCCACGTTTCTTATTCTCTTCATTTTGGTGGTGGAAAATTCGCCTTTCAAATTCATTTCAGAAAACCTGACTTGTTGATAAAATAAAAATTAATAAACTTTTTCTTACAATATACCTTTCTCTATATGGTACAATAACAATATATCAACTATTACTTTTAATTGTCAACTACATGTCGCGTACAGTCGTCTTGGTCGTGCTGGACGGCTGGGGTGTCGGCGATCACAATCGCGGCAATCCCATCTACTCCCAGCGCCCGCAAAGTATTGAATACTGCCGCCGTCACTTTCCTGCCGGCGCCCTTCAGGCCTCCGGCATCGCCGTCGGCCTTCCTTGGGAAGAAGCCGGTAGCAGTGAAATCAGCCACTTGGTTATCGGCGCCGGCCGCACTGTTTACCAGCCGTATCCCCGCATCTCTCTCGCCGTCCGCGACGGCAGTTTTTTCTCTAATCCTACTCTTTTGGCCGCCGCCGACCACGCCACCGCTTCCGGCGGCTCTCTCCATCTCGTCGGCCTCCTTTCTGAATCCAATTCGGACGCTTCCCGCGAACACTTGGATGCCTTAATCAAGTTTACCTCTGACCGCTCCCTCCCCTACTGGCTCCACCTTATAACCGATGGCGTGGACAGCTCGCGTTCCGCCACCGACCTTATCAGCACTCTGCCCGACCCCAGCCGCGTTATCAGCCTTTTCGGACGCTATTACGCCATGGACGAAGACGACCATTGGGACCGTATCGGTTCCTGTTATCGTGCTCTAACCGACCCCGCCGTCCCTTCCCTGGAAATCTCCACTCTCTTCACCGCCTCCCGCGCCTCCGGCGGCGACCAGTATATCGCCCCCTCTCCGGTTAACGCCCATCATCCGGTTAAAGACGGCGACGCTCTTATTTTTTTCAACTTTCGCGAGGACGGCTTACGCGAACTCGTCTCGCCCTTCGCCGACCCTCAATTCTCCGAATTCAAAACTGTCTCTTTCTCCAACCTCTTTGTCGCCACTTTCTCCCGTTACAGCCGCGATTTTAAAGCCACCGTTGCTTTTGAAACCGACCTCCCTCAAACTCCGCTCGGGCGCGTCCTCTCCGCCGCCGGCAAAACCCAGCTCAAAATCGGTGAAACTATAAAATATTCTTCCCTCACTTACTTCTTTAACGGCTTCCGTGAAGCTCCTTATAAAAACGAATATCGGGTGCTTATTCCCTCCACCAGCACCCCCCACCCCGAATCCTCTCCCGCCCTCCGCGCCGCCGACATTACTGCTCGCGCCCTTCAGTCCATCAACGAACGCGCCTTTGATTTTATCGTCGTCAACTACGCCAACCCTGACATTATCGGCCGCACCGGCAACCTGACTGCCGCCGAAGACGCCGTCCGCGTGCTCGACGGCGAACTTAACAAAATCATCCGCGCCTCTCTTGAATCCGGCGCCACTCTCATTATTATGGGTAGTCACGGCAATATGGAACGCATGGTAAATCCCCTGACCGGTGAATCGGAAACTGGAAACACCGCCAATCCCGTTCCCATCTACCTTCTCGGCCGCGAATTCCAAACTGTTAAAAATGACATTCGTCTGTCCGCGGAAGAACAAACTACCTCCGGTATCATCTCTGATGTCTCGCCTATGATTCTCAAACTTTTTGACATCTCTCTCCCCTCCGACATGACCGACTCCAATCTGCTAAAATTATTACAAAATCCATAATTTAAACTTTAATATTTATTATCTTTCTTATAATTTGTAATTTAGAAATTAGGATTTATTTAGAGTTTAGGATTTAGAGTTTAGAGTTTAATCAATATGCGCCTTATTTTTCGCTTCATCATCACTGCCGCTAGCAACGCCATCGCCCTTCTTTTACTCTCCGTCTATCTTACCGACGTCTCCATTTCCCCCGACCCCCTTGCCATTACTATCCTCTCCGTCATACTCGCCGCCGTCAATCTAATCATCCGCCCCTTCCTCCGCCTACTTCTCTCCCCTCTTATCATCCTAACCGCCGGCGCCGCCAGTTTTGCTCTAAGCGCCGCCCTTCTCTATACTCTTGACTTTGCTTCCAACGCCCTTACAATCAGCTCTATGCGCGCGCTGCTTATCTCAACCGTTATTATCTGGCTTATTAACTTTATTCTCGCCTCTAGCGCCCGTCTGGCCTATCCCCGTTCCTAAAACACATAATTCTCACTATTATGTTCCTCAATATCACCCAAGCCATAATTGCCATTGCCCTGATTGCTCTCATTCTTATTCAGGAGCGCTCCTCCGGCCTTTCCGGCGCCTTTGGCGGCGGTGAAGCCGGTTTTACCCGCCAGCGCCGCGGTTTGGAAAAAATAATCTTCAACTCCACTTCCGTCCTGCTGGCCGCTTTTATTATTCTCTCCGTCCTGAACTTCGTCCTCTAATCCTATTTTTAATTTTTTCCGCTTTGGATTTTAAATTGTCCCGACTTTGTCGAGGATGCTCGATAAAATCGGCATCATTTTACACTTTAATATTTAAACTTTAAACTTTTTTTGTTCTCTAATCTGATAAACCTCTTTCGTCATCTCTCACACCCTGAACGGCGTTCCGTCTACATTACCGCTTTCGTCGCTCTCTTAGCCGTCACCGGCCTGGTATTCATCGGTTTTAATAACATAACTCGCGCCGTTCCCGTCCCCGGCGGCACCTGGACAGAAGGCATTATCGGCCAGCCGGTTTTTATCAACCCGGTCATCTCCGGCAGCAACGATGCCGACCGCGACCTCATTGCCCTAACCTTCTGCTCTCTCTCTGATATCGCCGAAAAAATAGAACCCACCCGCGACCTCCAGGTCTGGCAGGTACGCCTCAAGGAAAACGCTCTCTGGCACGATGGTAAGCGTCTGACCAGCGACGATGTTATCTTCACTATCGCCCGCATCCAGGACCCGGAGTACAAATCGCCGCAGAGCGCTACCTGGCAGGGAGTTACCGCTTCTCGCATCAGCGAACGCGAACTGTCTCTTTCTCTGGTCGCTCCCCTCTCTTTCTTCCCTGATAATCTGGAAAAACTTTATCTCATTCCCAAACATATCTTCGCCGATATTCCCTTAGCAAACTGGCGCCTCTCCGACTACAATCTTCAGCCCGTCGGCTGCGGCCCCTACCAATTTGACTCGTTTAAAAAACGGCCTGACGGCTTTATTACCCAGTTGAGCCTCAAAGCTAATCCCGACTATGTTGGCAACGCGCCTTTCATCTCTAACTTTGACATCGCTTTTTATACCGACCCCGAACAAGCCATTGAGGACTTTATCTTCGCTAAAATAGACGGCCTCGGCGGGCTTTCCAAAAAACAGTTGGATCAAATCCGCCGCAGTCACAATCTCTTCGCCCTCCCCACCCCCCGCTACTACTCCGTCTTTATTAACCAAAACGCCCACCCTGCTCTCAAAGACAAAAATGTACGTCTTGCCTTGGACAGCGCCATTGACCGTAACCTTCTCATCCGCGCCACCCTTGGCGGCTATGCCGAACCGGTTACCGGTCCCGTCACGCCCAACTTTCTGGAAGAAGTGGATCTGCCCCAGCCAACTGTCTCCCTCGATCCCCTGACTGATGCCGCTGATATTCTGGAGCAATCCGGCTGGAAACTGAACGAGAGCGGCACTCGCTCCAAAAAAATTAGTAAAAACGACGTTACCCTTGAGTTTGATTTGATTGTCCCGGAAATTGAGCCTCTCCTAAGCGCCGCCGAGTTTATCAAAAAAACCTGGGGTGAGATCGGCGTCAAAATCAACACCGTTATTCTCTCTCCGGAAACAATTAACGGTAACGTTATCCGCGGCCGTAACTTCTCCCTCCTTCTTTTCGGTAATATCATTGGCCGTAGCCCGGACCTTTTCTCTTTCTGGCACTCCTCTCAAACCGACTACCCCGGCCTTAACCTCGCCCAGTACCAAAACCGCGCCGCCGACAAACTGATCGAATCTATCCGCCGCGGTGAAGACCCAGAGGAAGAAACCAGCGACCTCGTCTCTCTTTACACCTTAATCCAACGTGACTTGCCGGCTGTCTTCCTTTATTCTCCGCAATATCTCTATCTTACCTCCTCCGACCTCAAGGGCTTCTCCGAAGATCTCATTGTCACCCCCGCCGACCGCTTCCGTAGCGTCTCTTCTTGGTATCTCAAAACCGCCCGCCAACTGAAATAACTTCCCCTTTGTCACTTGCCCGAACAACTCCGTTGGGCGGATTCCCGCGGCCTTTAGTCCTCGCGTCAGCGGGGAGGGAATCCATCTCCTCTTCTTCCCTTCTGTCATCCCAGCGAAAGCTGGGATCCAGTCCCCCCCTCCGTCCTTCCAAGTCCACCCACATCAAACAATAAATCTCCGTCTTCCAGTTATTGTATTTAACTATCGTATCTTGTATCTTTTTATTGTCTTTATGGGGATGTGGCGAAATGGCAGACGCGCAGCGTTCAGGGCGCTGTGAGCGCAAGCTCGTGGGAGTTCAAATCTCCCCATCCCCACCAAGAGAGATTTGAACGCCGGAGTCCCGATTTTCAGCAGAAAATTGGGACGAGGCGGTGCCCAGTCCCGATGTGATATACATCGAGGATCCGCGATTCCGTAAACGGAATCGGGACCCGAGTCCCGCTGACGAGCGCGACGAGAGGCGAGGGCAAATCTCCCCATTCCCACCAGAACATAACTCAAATATTCTAAGTAGACAGCAGAACAGATAGGATTTTTGTACTACTACGTTTCCAAAATATCCTCTCATGATGTATATTAAACACATGGACAATGATAATACCCCACCAGACGTAAATCCAGAAAACCTGCAATCGCCAGAGCAAGAAGTTTCTCCCGTGCCGCTATCACAAAAAAATCCTACTAAGCAGTGGTTTCTATATTCCATTACGATAATTGGACTCATTACAGTTATCATTGTTGTAATTATATTCTTAAACGCAAGTAAAGACGGCGAAGTTAATGGGAATAGAACTCAAGATAATCAACTCGCACAGGAAGAAAAGTTACCTGTAGAAACAAGTCTAATGAATCGCCTTATCCAATTTACTGATTCTGCTCCTAATGGTGTCTATAAATTAGTAACGAACAGCGGAGAAACAAACTTACAAGTTGATCAATTATTGACGACTGGAGGTTTTTATTTCCAAAACCGTGGAACAGGTGAATTATATAATCTCATCTCCTACGATGATTATTCTAATCAATCAACTATTAACACCCCCCTTTTAAAACTAAAAAAGATAGAGGATGTTAACTATAATAATTTTTATGTGTACCAAAAAGATACGAGATATGCGACAGACCTGAAAAATGTATACTATATTGAATGGACCCCTACGGGTTTTACGTCTTCTCTTAATTATAGATATTCAGTTCAATCTGATTATAATTACACACTTCAAATTCTTAGAGGTGCTGACCTAAAAACTTTTGAACCAAATATTGTAACAACTTTTCCTATATCTCAAGGTAACGGTTTTCAAGGTTTATATTCACGAGATATAAAAACAGTTTTCTACGGCTCAGAAGCTCTCGAGGGAGTTGATGCTCCGACATTTAAGCTTTCAGAAGATGTGTCTATTACGTCCGACAAAAATCGTGTCTATTTGTGGAATAAAATAATTCCCCTAGCCGACCCGGAAACATATATAATTATATTTGATGGAAGCGCCGACGGTCGCGGTACGGTATATGGTAAAGACAAAAATAATGTTTTTGTAGATTACTGTTTATTGACGGGTATTGACCCAAATAGCTTCTCTATAAATTGGAATAGAGATCCAACCGAATATGCAGATAAACAAGGAGTGTTCAATATTGATTTGCAAAAAAATAAAGAGCGTATAGTAGAATCATGCATCGTTGTCAGATAAATTGATTAAAACAGTATATAAAACACTTAGTAAAAAACAAAATAGTTTAAATTATAACAATAAACGAAGGCAAATCTCCCCATCCCCACCAATTAGAGTTTAGTCCGCCTTAGGCGGAAGGATTTAGAGTTTATGCTAATTCTATTATACGGCCCCGACTCCTATCACCGCCACCAACGCCTTGACCATATTCTCTCCATCTACCGCCAAAAACACGCAGGCCTTTCCCTACGCTATTTTGATTTCTCCTCTCCCGACCCCACCCCCCTCCTCGCTGACCTCTCCGCCTTCTGCGGCACCCTCTCTCTTTTTGAACCGATAAAATTAGGCATCATCCAAAATCCCTTCCTCCTCGAACTCTTGCGTACCGTTGAAAACATAGCTTCCGATAAATCCACTACCCTCATTCTCGTCTCCGACGACACCCCGCCTGCCCCTTTTTCTTTTCTTCTTAAACCGCCGGTTCAGTCGGAATCTTTTCCGCCTCTTTCCAACCTCGCTCTGTGCGAATTTATAAAAAAAGAGGCCTCTTCCCGCGGCCTTTCTCTAAACCAAGAAATTATTTCTCTTCTTGCCGACGAATATGGCCCCAACCTCTGGGGTTTAGCCAACGACCTTGACCGCCGCTCACTCTCCAGTGACTCCTCTTCTCCCGCTCGCCGCTTTAACTTCTTCTCTCTTATCCGCGCCCTCACCGAAAGCCAAATTGAGCGCCGCCTCTCCGCTTACTGTCTTCTTCTCGCCTCCCGTGAAGAACCGGCTAAAATTTTTAATCTCCTTGCTTACCAATTAGGTATTGACCGCCGCCGCGCCGCCGCCCTTGACCTGGACATCAAATCCGGCCGCCTTGAATACCCCGAAGCTATCCTCTCTCTCATCCTCTAATAAACAACTACCCTCCCAGAGGCGAATACTATAGTCAACTAAACAAACTTAAAAGTAAAAAATCTTTTTGCTCAAAACCATAAGGCGCCTCGCCAACAAAATAAACATCGCAACCAACTAAACAGGATGGAAAAGAAAAAACTTCCTTTCGAGACCGCGCGGAGCACGACGGTGCGAGTCAGAGTGATTTTTTAGCAAAAAAATACACGTGTCTCGAAAGGAAGTTTTTTCTGAAAAATACAAAAAGGTGAATATTCTACGTCCACCTATTATTCATCAAATACCTAACTCAAAACTTTAAGCTGCCTCGCCAACCGCGACTTCATCCTCGCCGCCCGCCCCTTCTTCAAAACATCTCCCTTTACCGCCTTATCCACCGCTTTATAAATCAAAGCTAACTTTCCCGCTGCCGCCCCCGCGTCTTTGGCTAACGTTTTTTTATAATCTTTCACGGCCTCCTTCACTGCCTGCTTGCGTGCTTCATTTCCCTTCTGCCGCCTTTTACTCTGCCGCAGTGCTTTCGCCGCCGATTTAATGTTTGGCATACTGGTACAAGATACCGGAATCCCTTCCTAAAATCAATCCCCGTGCTTCCCTCTCCGGTTTTAATATTTATAATTTTGTCCAATAATCCCAACCTCGTCTTCGTTGAGGACTCGCGACTCCTGTCGGAGAATTTTGAGTTTTACTATTGTTTAGAGTTTAGTCCGCCTCCGCCAACTGGCGGATGGCGAATTGATTTTCTAAATTCCAATTGTCTCTCTATCACCCTAAAATCCCCCTCCAGCGCCTCCCTCATGCCGCGGTTATAAACCGCCACCGCCGGGTGGTAAAGCGGAACAAAAGTCACCGGACCGTACTCCATTTCCGTTTCAAATACTTTTCCGTGCGCCTGACTTATCGGCTCTATCAGCTCCCTCATCCCATACCGCTCCATAAGATAAATCATCGCGAACCTCCCCAGCGCCGCGATTATCTCCGGTTTTATTATGGCTATCTGCCTATCCAAAAAAGGCGCGTAAAGCTCTATCTCCTGCGGTAACGGGTCGCGATTGTTTGGCGGCCTGTCTTTTAAAATATTGGTGATGTATACCTCGTTCCGCGGCAGATTTATCAGTTCCAAAAGCTCGTCCAACACCTTCCCCGCCGCCCCGCAAAACGGCCTTCCCTGTTCCGCCTCATTCTTTCCCGGCGCCTCCCCCACCAACATCACGCTGGCAAAATGATCCCCCTCGCCCACCACTGGTTTAACTCTGGTAGCGTATAGAGGCGATTCTTTGAGGTCAATTACTCCATCCCTCACCTCCTTCAGCGCCTCATACCTCTGCCTCCGTTCCTCTTCAGTTATCTCTCCGTTTTTCCCCATACTTAATACCTTCTTTATACTTCCTAATGCCGCCATCATACTACACCTCTCAAAAAACAACCAACTCTTCCCTCTTAAACATCACCTGAAAGATAAAACGACTTCTCCGCAAGACCGCGCGCCCGCCCGACCAGAACAACTAGTCGTTCGGGCGGGGAGTCCGCCAACTGGCGGACGAGTCAGAGTGATTTTTCAGCGGAAAAATACACGTGTCTTGCGGAGAAGTCGTTTTTATCAATACAACATCAAACGTCATTTGGTAATTCGTTATTATCCGTCTTATAATGTTCCCATGAACCCGATGCTTAACTACCTCATTCTTACTCCTCTCTTCTATCTCTGGTCATTTCTCGTCCACTGGTACTTTAACGGCGGCAAAGTCGCTCTCCACCTCCTCGTCCGTTCCTTAGAATTTTTTGACTCATTTTTTGCTATTAGAGAAACTGCTTCCAATATATTTGTGCCGCTCTACCAGGACTACTCTATAGTCGGCTATATCATCAGCCTTCCCACTCGTCTTCTTCTCGTCACTATAAGTTCAATTATTTATCTCTCTCTGTCCGTTATCTGCCTTGTCCTATTTACTATTTGGGCTCTCCTCCCCATCACCGCCTTTCTCGGCAGCGTCAATCCTGAAATTATAATCTCATCTACCTCTTACTTATTCTCCCTATGACCAAAACCAAACCCATTTTTATCCGCTATCCCCGTCTGGAAATGCCCTTGCTCGGCCGATTTTTTATCCGTATCATCTCCGCCGTCGTCTACGGCCTTCTTATTGCCGGCGCCGTCTCTGGTCTTATCTCTGACGTTCCTCGTCTCCGCTGGCTCGGTCTCCTGCTTGCCATATTCGTTATTGACCTTTTCCTTCACCGCCATCTCGCTCCCCGCAACCTTTTAAACGAAGAATTATCCGGAAACCTCGTTGATTTTCTCACTCCCTCCGCCCGCCGTCTCCTGGAACGAGCTCTGGATAAAACCGCTATCTCCGGCGGCCCCATTATGATTCGGCTGGCGGAAGAACTGTCCGATCACCGCGACATCATTGAAATCTTCTCCCGTCTTGAAATTAACCGCTCTCAATTTGAAAGTCATATCAGCCACGCTGTTGACCGTTCTCCTTCCCGCCCCGCCCCCGCCGCCGCCCGCTCCGCTCTTTTTGCCGTCATTCCCGCCGCCGCCGTCTCCGCCCGCGCTTCCGACTCCGCCGGCATCAAACCTGGACATCTCTTCACTGGCCTTTTGGAAAGCGGTGATGAGGATATCTCTCGCCTCCGCCGTGAATTCTCCCTCTCCGCCGACTCCGCCTCCCGCGCCATCTACTGGCTTGAAGCCCGCGACCGCCTAAGCCGTCTCCGCTCTATTCCCGCCACCGTCGGCGGCTTCGCCGGCCACTCTTTCAATATACGCCCCCGCGTCATCAACCGCGCCTGGACCTCCCGCCCCACCCCCACCCTCGACCGCTACTCTTTGGATTTAACTGCTCTTGCCCGTCGGGAAACTGTCGGCCTTCTTGTTGGCCACCGCCGCGAATATGACGAACTTGCCAATATTCTCTCTAAACCCGGGTTTCATAACGCGCTTCTCGTTGGCCGCCCCGGCGCCGGCAAAACCACCATCCTCGCTCACCTCGCTTTCCGCATCGTTAAAGACAAAGTTCCGTCTCCTCTTTTTGATAAACGCCTCGTTTCCCTCAACTTATCTTCCCTTGTCGCCGGCGCTTCCGACAATGAAGTTCAGGAACGTCTTCGCCACATCGTCTCCGAAATCGTTAAATCCGGCAATATTATTCTCGTCATTGACAACATTCACAACTTGCTCAAAACGGAAAGCGCCAGCGCCCTAAACGCCGCCGACGCCCTCGTGCCAGTTATCAGCTCTGACTCTGTCTCCGTCATCGGCACCACCACTCCCTCCGACCGCCGCCTCCTCGCTTCCCGCGGCAGCGAATTCAACGACCTCTTCTCCGAAATTAAAGTTGAAGAAATTTCCCCCACCGAAGCGGAAACTATTCTCGTCTTCTTCAGCATCGTTCTGGAAAACCGGTACCGCCGCCGGTTCCGTATCACTCTCCCCGGCGTCAGTTCAGCCGTGAACATCGCCCGCCGCTATTTAACTGACCGTCCCCTTCCCGGCTCCGCGCTTGACCTTCTTGAAGAAGCCGCCACCGACGCCATTACCAAAGATATTGACACTATCGGCGCTGACGCCGTCATCTCCATTGCCGAACATAAAATTAACATTCCTCTCCGCTCCGTCGGCGTTCCGGAAGCCGCTTATTTGCTAAAACTGGAAGCCACTATCCATCAAACGCTCGTTGACCAGGAAGAAGCGGTTTCTGCCATCTCCTCCAGTTTACGCCGCTACCGCAGCGGCTTGACCACGGCGGCCAACCCGATTGCTTCCTTCCTTTTTGTCGGTCCCACCGGCGTCGGTAAAACCGAGCTTGCTAAAATTATTGCTGAAGTTGTCTTCGGTAGTCGCCAAAATATGATTCGTCTTGATATGTCTGAATTCCAAACTCGCGAGAGTTATTACCGTCTGGTCGGCTCTCCTGACGGCTCCGTCTCCGGTTCCTTAACCGACGCCGTCTCCGCTAAACCCTACGCCCTCATCCTTTTAGACGAATTTGAAAAAGCGCACGCTGACGTTCTTAATTTATTTCTTCAGGTCTTAGACGACGGCCGTCTGACTGACAGTTTGGGCCGCACCGTTAAATTTGAAGATACTATCATCATTGCGACCTCCAACGCCCATTCCGCCGCCGTCAAAGAACAGCTTGACCGCGGCGTCAGTATTGACACTATCGCCGTTGACCTTAAAAGCAAACTGACCGCTTATTTCCGCCCCGAACTCCTCAACCGCTTCTCCCGTATTATTGTCTTCCGCCCCTTAAGCCAACCAGACATAACCGTCATCGCTCAGCGCAAACTGGAGCGCCTCTCGGCTGACTTAGAGGCCTCTTCCGGTATCGCCGTCTCCTTCACCCCCGCCGCCGTTGCCGAAGTTGGCCGCCTTGGCTTTGATGAATCATTCGGCGCCCGTCCCTTGGAAACCGCCATTGACGAACACGTTCGCAATCCTCTCGCCGAAGCCATTTTGAAAAATAATTTCACCCGCGGCGATACCGTCTCTGTTGACTTGGATAACGGCCGCCTTAAAATATCTGTTGTTAAATTATGATTGTCGCCAACGCTAAAACTCAAATCTCGGCTGGCATTATTGTCTACCGGCGCACCCCCGAGGGGCCAAGTTTTCTTCTCCTCTACCACGGACACGGCTACTGGAATTTCCCCAAAGGAAGAATTGAGGGTAATGAGCGCACTATCCAAACTGCTCTTCGTGAAGTCAGAGAAGAAACCGGTCTTAAAAACCACGAACTTCAACTTCAAAAAAACTTCAAAACCAAAGAACATTTCTCTTTTCATACCCCCGGCGACAAAGATAAAATTTTCAAAACTGTCACTTTTTATCTGGCTGAAACTCGCCAAGAGCGGATTACTATTCCCCTTGCTCTCCACCACCAGGGTTTTGGCTGGTTTCTCTACCCCGAGGCCTGCCGCATCTTAACCCGCCACCAAAATACCCGCCGTATTATCACTCAGGCCTTCCGCCTTATTACCGGCGTTAAATCTCCCTCCCTAAAACACCCCTCCGCTAACCATCCTAATAAAGATAAAATTCATCACCCTCTCCATCCCCGCCGTCCCTCCCGCCACACCCATCCCACCACTCCCGCCTCTCTATAATAAAATTTAATACTTTATCAAGGACTCGCGACCCCTGTCAGAGAAAATTATTTCTTCGCTTCTTCTACTATCTTAGTAAACGCTCCCGGATGCTCCTCCGCCAATTCCGCCAGCATCTTCCGGTCAATCTGTATGTTTTGCTTCTTAAGCGCCGCTATCAGTTCGCTGTATTTCATCCCCCTCTCTCTCGCCGCCGCGTTTATTTTCACCTGCCATAATCGCCTCGCCGTCCGCTTCTTCTGCTTCCTCCCCTTAAAAGCGTTCGTCAAAGCATGCAGTAACGCCGTCTTCGCTAGACGTTCTTTATTCTTCCTTCCCCAACGATATCCTTTTGTCTGTTTTAGTATTGCTTTCCTCCGCTTTACTTTATTGGTCCCTCTTTTTACTCTTGGCATAAATTGTTTCTTAGTTCGTCATTTCACTTCTGTCATTCCAGCGGAAGCTGGAATCCAGTTCCAATGTTCACTTTTGACTTTATGGACTTTTGGCTTATTTCTAATTTCTTACTCTCTTATTTATCGCTTTCATTGAGTAACGTAAAATATGATTCTTCCTCCGGATATGCTTAAGCGCCGCTGATTTTTTGGAACGGAAATGGCTGGAACCCATTTTGCGGCGCATCACCTTGCCTCGCCGCGTTATTCTTACCCGGCTCGTAAATGTAGAACGCATATTCGTGATTATTATTTTTTACCCACTACCTGGACGGTAAAGCCCCTTCCCACAAACTTTATCGGCGTCATTACCGCGTACGGCACTGATATCTTCTCCACAAACGCCTGGAGCTTCCCTTTGGCAAAATCCCTATTTGCCTTCTCTCTTCCCTTTAAGAAAAGCTGAATCTCAACTTTATCACCGTCTTTTAAAAAGTCAACCACTTGCCTTAATTTTCTCTCTAAGTCATTACTGGCCGCCCGTGGCGTTATGCGCATATGCCTAAGTTCGCCTCCCTTCTGCGTCTGTTTTTGTTTGCGCGCCTGTTTGCCTTGCTGGTATCGGTACTTGTCAAAACTTATTATCTTCGCCACCGGCGGGTCTGCTTTTGCTCCTACCTCCACCAAGTCCAACCCCGCCGCCTCCGCCTGGCGCAACGCCTCCTCTTTAGTCACCACCCCCAGATTTTCTCCCGCTGGTCCAATAAGACGGACCTGGCTAGCCGTAATCTGATGGTTAATCCGCGCCGCCGGTATTACCGGCGCCTGCGGCCTTCTGTAATTATTTTTTTTTCTGCGAATCAAAATAAAGTAAAAAGTATGCTTCTCGTACGTCCCCATCCTAACCCGCTCTCCACTCCAAGTCAATTATCCCGCCTCTCTCCTAAAACTCCTGTGGTATAATTAACTTATTCTTACAGCTTTACCTTTCTCTTCTTTTATTAAACGTGGCCCCTAAATCAAAAAAAAGACTGTCGGTAAAACTACCGCCACCTGCGCCCGTCCCTCCAACAAACATCATTAACCTGCGTCCAGTTCCCCCGTCCTCTTCTAACCTTAATGCGCTGTCTTCTCCGCCTAAATGGCAAAGACGCCTGCTGGCCCAACAAGACGCCACCTCTTTCTTCTCTAAATCAAAAGAGGATAATCGTATCAATCACCTCCTTCCTTGGGCGGCCAAACTTCTCGTGCCCGACTTTATTATCGGCCACCCCAATCTGGGCGATAATCTTAAAGCCCTCTATCGGGCGCCGTTTTTTAAACCCCTCCGTCTGGCTATAATCGGCTGGCTCATCTTCGTTCTCGCCTTCGGTTACACCGCCGTCAATTCTTTAAGGTACGGCCTTGAGGCCTTCGCCTCCACCTTCGCCGACGACACCCAAGCCGAGTTTGACGCCGGCACTCACAGCGCCACCCAGTGGGACTCCGGCAACAGCTGGTTGGAGTTAACCACTGCCGGCCAAACCGCCGGCTCCGGCGATTTTACCTCTTCCATCAAGGATTCCGCCGTCACCGCCACCTGGAACTCCTTAGCTTGGGTTCCCAACCGCCCCACCGGCAAAGAACTGCCTAATAACGCCAACTCTGAAACCGACTACACCACCGGCAATGCCAACATGACCGGAAATTTTGGCTTATGGCACTTAAACGAATCTTCTGGCACTCTCGCTGACAGCTCCGGCGGCGGACATACCGGCTCTTATAGCGGCTCCGGCTACTCCCAAACTGGTGCCCTTAATACTGCTTTAGGCGGCTTTAGTGGTTTTCCTCTTAATGTCGGTGATATTAATGATACTGACAACTCCGCCTATATGACTATTGAAATGTGGATCTACCCCATCACTCTTGGCACTATCAGAATATTGTCTATTAAATCTGGTTCCAGCCAAAATCAATATACAATTAGGACACAAAACACCGCCGGCGTTCAAGATGAACTCTATTTCTTTATTGCCTCTTCCCTTACCGACAGCTCTACCTATTTCGGTACCTCTAACTTAAACTTAACCGCGGGCGCCTGGCAGCATTTAGCTTTTGTTTATGACGGTACTCTCGCCTCCGCTAACCGCGTTGCTATCTATAGAAATGGCGTTGCCGCCTCCGGTTCCGTTAGTGGCACTATTCCCACCACCTTAACTTCCTCTACTGTATCCGCTTATTTTGGCAGTGGTGCCACCGGTGGTAATGCATCTGACTCAAATCTGGACGAAATCGCTATATATAGCCGCGCTCTCTCCGCCACCGAAGTCGCCGACCACTACAAACGCGGCGCCCTCAACTTAAAATACCAAGTCCGCAGCTGTAATGATTCCGCCTGCTCCGGCGAAAGCTTCATCGGTCCCGACGGCACCGGCTCCGATTATTACTACTGGAAAACAACCAACGCCACCACCACCCCCTCCTTCTCTCTCACTAACGTCTCCACTAACCGCTACTTCCAGTACAAAACCTATTTCACCACCAGCGACACTTCCTACTCTCCGGAAGTAAAAAGTGTTACTGCTGACTACTCCAACCAAGCCCCCGCCACCCCTTCCAACTCTTCACCCTCTAACGGTGCCGCGCGCCAAGACCTTAATGCCACCTTAACCGGCTCCGCCTACTCCGATAGCGAGAGTGACACTCAAGCCAACGCCGACTGGCAGGTGGACGACGACGCGGACTTTGCCACTCCCGTCTGGACCCGCACCGCCGGCGCCGGCGAAATCACCACCACTATCAACTCCACTAACGGCACCTTCGCCAACGAACTCTCTGGTAAAACTGAACTTGACCACAACACTGTCTACTACTGGAAAGTCCGCTACGCCGACGGCGGCCAGTGGTCTAGCTACTCCACCGCCACCTCTTTCACCACCAACTCTATCGTCACTCCCATTAACTCATCTCCCACCAGCACCTCTACCGTCGCTACCCTCACTCCCCTCCTTATCGTCTCCGACTTCTCCGACCCTCAAAGCGGCCACACCGGCGCCTACGCCCAGTGGCAAATTGATAATAATATTGATTTTTCTTCTACTGCCTACGATTCGGGTACTGCCACTTACAGCGCTTCCCGCTCCATCCCTATCAACGCCCTCAATAATTCCACCCTTTATTACTGGCGTGTCCGCCACCAGGATTCATCCAGTCAGTGGTCCAGCTGGTCTACAACTACTTCTTTCTCTGTCCAAATTCCGGAATCATCCGTTACGGTTATACCAATTTTCGGCAACACCACCGTTGACCAGGGCGACACTGTTAAAATTGATATACAAGTGATTAACCTAACCACCGGCGACCCCATCAACGACGCCACCGCCACCATCTCCATCTTCAGTCCTGCCAGCGCCAAACTAGTAGACACAGCCGATATGTCGTACCTTTCCAGCTCCAACGGCATCTACCGCTACTCCTATACCGTCCCTTCCACCAGCGGCAGCTATATCTACGAAGCCGCCTCCGGCTCCGGCAGTAAAGTCGGCTACACCGCCGCTAACTTTGAAGTTCGCACCATTGCCGCCGACCTAACCTCTACCAAATCCACCGTCACCTCCGAAGCCACCGCTCAAGGTACCGAGCGCACCGCCCAATCCTCCGAACGCACTTCCCAAGCAACCGAACGAACATCCCAAGCCGCCGAAAGAACATCGCAGGCCACCTCTCGCACCGCCGTTACCGATATTCAAACTGACGTCAACGCTATCCAGTCTAATGTTGATATTTTGATTGGCGCCCTAATTGTCACCCAAAGCACCGTCAGCGATGCCTCTCCTTCCACTACCTCTTTTGACACCGCTCTCACTAACGCCACCAATGATTTTTATAACAACGCCGTCTTAACTTTCACTTCCGGCAATTTAGACGGTCAAAGCCGCCGCGTCTCCGACTACAACGGCACAACTAATGTCATAACCTTAGACCCCGCTTTAACCTCCGCCCCCGCTAATAGTGATGCTTTTACTATTGTCGCCCAAAATGTGCGCGTGGAAGAACAACTAGCCTCCCACGAAACCTCCCAGTCCAGTTTCCGCACTTCCGTCACCTCCAGCTTAACCAGTATTGAAGGAAAAATTGACACTTTAACCACCACCCTAAACACCGTGGACACCAACTTAAGCAGCGTCCAGTCTACCGTCAACTCACTCCGCACCTCCCAGCAAAAACTTTATCAGGTTAATCTTTCTGACGTTTCTGAAATCCAGGCCGGTAACACCTACCGCGCTAAAGTTATCGTCTTAGACTACCAATCTAACCCCGCTACTCCCTCCACCGCCCCCACCATCCTCATCCGCGACGCCAGCCGCGTTCTGGCCCTGGCTACTACCACTATGACCGAACTCTCCACCGGCGTTTATGAATACACTTCCGCCGTTTCCTCCTCCGCCACCACCGGCCTCTGGGAGACCATCATTAATGTTGGCATCGGCGGCTCCGCCGATATCGTTCGCAATGACTACTGGCAGGTCACCGGCGCCCCGGCGCAGGTCCTCGTCAACTCCATCAGCGACTCTTCTATTCCCTCTATTTCCGCTAACGTTACCATCACCAACGAGGGTGGTGGCGCTTACGAATATCAGTATGAATGGTGTGTCGTCTCCTCTCAAGACAACCAGTGCGGCGGCAATGATGACGTTTATTATGCCTCCGCCGCCAAACTAATTTCCGCCGGCGCCGACTTCAACCCCACCTTAACCGCCACCGTCTCTTCTGACGGCTCCTACTGGTTTAAGGTTGTCGTCTACTATGGCACCGCCGCCTCCGGCGCCTCCCGCTCCTTCACCACTTCCGCCGAAGAAAGTGCCTCTCTCCCCGCCAGTAGCGGCGCCGCCGGTATTGACGCCCCGCCCGCCGCCACCAACGCCAATATCTATCTCGCCATCAATAACGTCAAAAACGACCTGGCGGCCAACTCCAAAAAACTGGAGCGCGCCCTGGAAGTTCTGGGCGCCATCAGTCCCTCTCTCCAAACCGTTCTTTCCGTCAACGCCGACAAAATTGACAATCTCACCGACATCCAAAACAAAATCTCCGACTTGCGCGCCATCTCCTCCGCCACCCGCCGCCTAATTGAGCAATCTGTCGCCGAGCCGTTAGTGGAAACCTGGATGACCTTCAACTCCGTCCAGTTTAACTTCCTCATCAGCAACCCCCTTTCTGAAAACAAAACTCTGAAATTCAAATCCTATCTCCCCTCCGAAGTGAGGCCCGAACACATCATTGACCTAAGCGGACTTACTCTTGATTACGACCCCGCCGCCGGTAGCTACTTCGTCCATAGCGATATCACCCTCAGCGGCAACGAAACCATCACCAAAAAAGTGGAAATTAAAGACATCTGGACTTTCACCGACGAAGAAATTAAATCCCTCCGCGACCAGGCCGGTACTCTCTCCGCCCCTCTCTCCGGCACCCAGTACGATGCTCAAGGCGCCGTTCTCAAAAACGAAATTGAAGCTGTTTTAAATACGGTTCTTATCGGCCAGAAAGAAAACTACCGCTCCCCCCAGGATCATATCGTTGCCTACCGTTCCAATAAAGAAAAAATTGATCTGGTTAAAAAGGACTTGGAAAAACTCAAGGATTTGGCCGTTTCCTCCGGCGCCTCCCGCGGTATTGTCGGCAGTGTCGGCGGCATCCAGACCTTTGCCACTTGGGGAATAATTCTGACCATGATTTCCGGTTTCGGAATTTTAGCAGCCGTTATCTTTTCTATGTGGCGCCATCAAACTATGCTGGCCGCCCTCGCTTTAGGCATTTCCAAAAAAGACATAGCGGTTGAATTCGGCCGCCGCCGACAGCAACCGAAACCCACTTCTAAAATCATTCCCCGCGACCAATCCGACCCCTCCCCGCCCGACCCACCATCAGAACACCGCCTTATCGTCTCCGTTGTTGTTATTATCCTGGCCTTCCTCGCCTTCAAATTCCTGATTCCTCTACTCTCTTCCCGCTCCACTGAAATTAAAAGCGAAGATATCTCCGCTCTCCCCGCCGACTCTTCCTCTCTTGCCTCCTCTATCTCTCCCGACACGGCTACTAACCTTCCGCCCTCTACCTATCTTCAAATCACCACTACCCCCACCGGCTGGCTCAACGTTCGCAGTAACTCATCGCTTACCGGAGAAGTTCTAACCAAGGTCAACCCGGGAGAAAAATACGAATATATCTCCGTTCAAGACGATTGGTATGAAATTATCTTAACTGACGGCCGTCATGGCTGGATTTCCAGCCAGTATGCCGCCAAAGTTTCCGAATAAATGTCTCCTTCTTACGAAGAATTTTACCGCTCCTCCTCAATTTCCATCGGTATCTTTATCTTCCTTGCCGGACTTATCCTGCCCGCTCTCCTTATCCCCCTCGTCAATCTTACCGCCTGCCCCGTCGCCGACCCGCTCTGCTTCGGGAGTTATTCGGAAGTTATTGAAGAACTCGCTAAAGCGGCTGTGGTGCTCCTGCTGATTCTCAAACTGCCAACCGCTACCACCCGCCTCCTCGCTGGTTTGGCTTTCGGCTTCCTGTTCGGCGTCTCCGAAAGCTTTTTTTATTTAAATAATCTTTTTCAGCTTGGTAATCTCGGCTTATTCTGGCAACGGCTTCTCTGGACTGTCCCTATGCATATGATCACCGCCGCCGTCATCGTCCTCTCCGCTCTAATAAATAAAAAACTTATTATTCTCGGCTTTATCGCCGCCCTCACTCTTCATCTGCTCTTCAATAATCTCATCACTAAGTTCTTCTAAGTCAGCGCTTCATAACTAAAACCCCCGAGTACTCGGGGGTTTTAGTTATGTGGAGATGATGGGAATTGAACCCACGTCCGATCTGGAAATTCAGTAACTTCTACAGGCGTATACTGGCTATTTTTTGCGTCGGCAAGTTTAAGCCAGTCGTAATGCTTGCCGCCGCCATCCCTGTGCCTTTTCCTCTTTGCTTCCGGTCTGCCGAAGCGAGAGTAAGTCCGCTTTTATAACACCGCTCTCCGTCCCCGCGAACATAGAGACAGAACGATGGTCCCGAATATATATCGGAACGGTCAGTTCAGCTTAAGCGTAAGCTAAAGCCGGCTGCCTGTTGAATACATTGGCATGTATTATTTTTGACGCGTTTACGGCCGCCGTCCCACCGGCCTGCTATTACTGATTTTCTTCAACCGTCGATGCCTTGCATCCCCTACCTTATTCCCAACTTCTTACCCAAGAAGATGAAAATCTGTTTTGGAAATTATTTTCGAGGCTTATCAGAACTTAGACGCTCCAATATCTCTATCCTTATCAGCCATCCCCATAATGTCTTGAGGGGCGCGTCGGAGCTCGCCGCGCTTGGTCCAAACACTCAAGATAATTGAGTACTTGGGCGGCGGGCGAGACTGAGAGCGGACGGCCGCTGGAGCCGTCCGACTCGTCCCCGATGGATATTATGGGGATGGCTGTTTCAGTAAATTGCGGATCAACCGCCAAAATAACTTCCAAAACATTTATTTACATTTTCAATATTCTATCAATCTTCCTGACTGCCTCCTTCTTCTTTATCTTCTCCCTCTTATCATACTTCTTTTTCTTTCTTCCCACTCCTAAGAGCACCTTTACTCTTCTTCCCTTATTATACACTTTCAAAGCCACTATTGTCAAGCCGCGTTCCTCCGATTTTCCTCTCAATCTTTCTATCTCCTGCCGGTGCAGCAGCAGCCGCCGCGTCCGGCTGGAATCAAAACCATCTGGTTCATTCCCCGGCTGGTACGGCGCGATTTCCGTTCCCACCAAATACGCCTCTACCCCGCGCACAATCGCCTGCGCTCCCGTTATCTGCATCTTCCCCGCCCGCGCCGCCTTCACCTCAAATCCGGTCAGCTCTATCCCCGCCTCTATTTCCTCTATTATTTCATAATCAAACCTTACCCTTTTGTTCTCCGCTAATGCCATAAACTTTAGTATAGGCCGAAAAGCGCGACTTAACAAAGCCCCTTTTTTGCCGTAAAATGAAGCCATTATGGCTACCACCGACAACCGCCCTCTTCCTGAACGAGAAAAAGAAATCCTCGCCTTCTGGGAGGATAAAAAAATTTTTACCAAATCCCTCCAACAAACTGCCAAGGGTAAACCTTTTGTTTTTTATGAAGGCCCCCCTTCCGCCAACGGCCGCCCCGGCCTCCACCACGTTCTTGCTCGCGCTTTCAAAGACATCATCTGCCGCTATCAGACCATGTGCGGCCGCTATGTCGCCCGCCGCGCCGGCTGGGACACCCACGGCCTCCCCGTGGAAGTCCAGGTGGAAAAAGAGTTGGGACTGAAAAGTAAGCGCGATATTGAAAATATCGTCCCCGGCGACCGCCGCGCCAGCATCATCACCTTCAACCAGAAATGCCAAGAATCCGTCTGGCGCTACCGCGACCTCTGGGAAAAGTTAACTTCTCGTATGGGCTATTGGTTAGATATGGAAAATCCTTATGTTACTTATGAACCGGAATATATCGAATCTCTCTGGTGGATTATATCCCAAGTTAACCGCCAAGGCCTTCTTTACCAAGGCCATAAAATTCTTCATTGGTGTCCCCGTTGCGGCACCGGCCTCTCCTCTCACGAAATCGCTCAGGGTTACCAAACCGTCACCGACACCTCTGTTTTCGTAAAATTCAAACTCGCCCCTCATCAAAAAATCGGTAAAATAACCGTCCCCGCCAATACCTATATTCTATCCTGGACCACCACCCCTTGGACCCTCCCCGGCAACGTCGCTTTAGCGGTCAATAAAAATATAAAATACGTTCTCGTTAAAATTGGCTCCGAAAACTTTATCGCTTCGGCGGACTTTCTCTTCCAACTCAAAGAAAAAACAATTTCTGTATCCAATAAACAAATCAAAGGCCAGAATCTGATCGGCCTTAAATACGAGCCGCTCTTTAACATTCCCAAACTTAAATCCCCCGCCTCCCATCAAATTTATCACGCCGATTTTGTTACTACCTCCGAAGGCGCCGGCATCGTCCACACCGCCGTTATGTATGGCGAAGACGACTACGAACTGGGCCAAAAATATAATCTTCCCGCCATCCACGCCGTGGATGACGCCGGCCGCTTTCTTAAATTCGTCTCCGCCGGCCTCGCCGGCCTTGCCGTCAAAGATTCCGCCACCACCAAGAAAATCATCTCTTATCTGGAAAATAAAAACTTCCTCCTTAAAACCGCTCCCTACGAACACGAATACCCTTTCTGCTGGCGCTGCGACACGCCCGTCATCTACTACGCCCGCTCTTCCTGGTTTATCAAGATGTCCGCCCTCAAAGACAAACTCATTAAAAATAACTCGTCCATCAGCTGGGTTCCCTCTCATCTTAAAAATGGTCGCTTCGGTGAATGGTTAAGTAACGTCAAGGACTGGGCTGTTTCCCGCGAACGCTACTGGGCCACTCCTTTACCCATCTGGCTCTGCTCCTCTTGTAATCACCTAGAAGTTATCGGCAGTTTGTCCGAATTAGATAAACTCACTGTCTCCTCCAATAACCGCTTTTTCATTATGCGCCACGGTCAAGCTCTCTCTAACGTCAAAAACTTCTTGAGCTCTTACCCGGAAAAACGCCTCAACCCCCTCACTCCCGCCGGCGCTAAAGAAATGCTGTCCGCCGCCGCCCGCCTTAAATCAAAAAAGATTGATCTTATTGTTTCCTCCGACCTCCCTCGCGCCCACGCTACTGCCAAACTCATCGCCTCTGCTCTCGGCATTAAAAAAGTCGCTATTGACAAGCGCCTGCGCGAGCGCGACTTCGGCCAAGATAACGGCCTGCCGATTAAAAACGCTGACTCCTCGCAACACGAACCGCTATCCAGTATCCGCGCCCGCGTAATAAAAGCGCTTTTTGACACCGACCGCCAGTATCAAAATAAAAACATTCTTTTTATCAGTCACGGTTCTCCTCTGCTTACTCTTCGCCTCGCCGCCGAAAACACTGACAATACTCTCCCCGTCAATGAACCTCTTTTGCCTACCGGCGGCTGGCAGGAGCTTAAACTGAAACGTCTTCCCCGAAACGACGATGGCGCCGTAGACCTTCACCGCCCTTATATTGATGAAGTTAAGCTCTCCTGCCCCTCCTGCCGCCATTCCCTGACTCGCGTACCCGATCTCCTTGATGTTTGGTTTGACTCCGGCGCCATGCCTTTTGCCGCCCCCCGCTTCCCTTTCGCCGTCAAAAAACTTGCCGCCACCGACTATCCCGCCGACTATATCTCCGAAGCCGTTGACCAGACCCGCGGCTGGTTCTATACCCTTCTTGCCGTCTCTACTCTCTTAGGTTTCAAAGCTCCTTACCGCCACGTCATCTCCTTGGGACACCTCAACGATAAACACGGCCAGAAAATGTCCAAATCTCG
>ERZ1292629.1164-Hain-H43-01um-R1-1164-length-26815-cov-7_pt1 | contig 26815 bp, 21 predicted proteins | sample MGYA00564399_ERZ1292629 | MGnify/ENA primary metagenome ERZ1292629 (study PRJEB36523, sample SAMEA6512636) | groundwater metagenome | collected 2019-01-08 | study: AquaDiva: Metagenomics assemblies of 32 groundwater samples
TGCGCCTGCATCTGGCCCGCAGAGCGGCGAGGTATTCGGCGCTTAGCGCAATAAAATATAAAATTCAAGGTGTGGGCGGAGCGCCAAATTGGAAAAGTCCCCGGCGCTTTCGATCGGTATCGGTAAGAAACTCCACCACGGCCGCGGCTACGGGCACGGCCAGAAACATGCCCAAGATCCCCCCCAGGGTCCCGCCGATAAGAAGGGCCAGTATCACCAGCAACGGATTCAAGCCCACGGTGCGCCGCATAACCAAGGGCACAATCAAATGACTCTCCACCTGCTGGATGATGACATAGGCAATGGTCACCATCAGAGCCAGGAACGGAGAACTTAAGAAGGCAAAAAATACAGCCGGCACGGCAGACAGGACCGGACCGATGATCGGTATGATTTCAAAAATTGCCGCGAGGATGGCCAGAGACAGGGCATAGCGGATGCCAAGAAGGGTTAAAGTAAGATAGACCATAAGACCAATAACCATGGCTAGGACGACCTGCCCGCGGAGCCAATAGCCGATTTTGGCCTGGGAACGGTTCCAAAGATCAAGCGCGTACTCCTCATCCCGCAGCGGAGTCACCATGCGCAAAAACTGCTCAATGCCCTTCTCCTGACTGGCTAGGTAAAAGGAGACCACGATTAAAAGTATACCGGAGAAAACTCCGCCGAAAATGCTGAAGATGACGCTAATTGCGCTGCCGCCTATGGTGCGAAGATCAAAGGGCGGATTCAAAATAAAACTCGCCGCATCTTCGGAGAAGAGCTGAAACAATGGAAAATTCTGGAAGCCGCGAAGCTCCTGCAATAAAACCCGCTGATAGCGGGGGAAGGAATCCAAAAAAGCGCTGAATTCATCCACCAGCGCCGGCACCACAAGATAGATCGCTCCACCCAAAATTGCCATGGCCACTACATAGATAATGAGCACGGCGAGAACCCGCGGCACGCGATACCTCTGAAACCATCTCACCCCCGGCTCAATACCCGAGGCCACCACCACGGCAAAAAGGAGCGTGGCAATTATGTTACGCAGGTAAAAAAGCGCAATAACCAAAACCACCACCACTACGACGCGAAGCAGCGAGGCATAGGTAATGTCAATTAACGTGAATTTGGACTGCGGCATGACCTGAGCTAGACAAATGATTCAAGTAGCGATTGGATTCGACCATTGCTCTCGCCCAATGGCCCCAGGACCACGGCATTCAACCGCTCGGGTCTGAAAAGTTCCCGGGCCGCGGCCTGGACGTCCGCGATGGTCACCGCCTCCAGCTTAGCAAAGACTTCCTCAATTGTCAGGGGCTGGCCGGTTAGCATCTCCTCGCCGGCGACGAAGCTAGCCACGGCATCGGACGTCTCAAGGTCCATCAATGTCCGCCCCTTCAAGAAGTCAAGCGCCCGGGCGAGATCCTCCCCCTTCACCGCTTCCTCCCGAATGCGACGGTACTCGCCAAGAATTGCCGCGATGGCTTTCTCGACATTCCCATGCGCAACGCCGGCATAGGTCTCAATGTAGCCACGGTTGGTATAGGTCGTGTTCGAGGAGCCGATGGCATAAGCGAGGCCCAGGCGGTCGCGGATTTCCGCGAACATTCGGGAACTCCAGTTGCCACCGAGCACGGTGGCCAAAAGATCAATCGCGTAGCGCCGGGGATGAGGAACGCCGTGAGCCCGAAAACCGATGATGAGATGCGTCTGGTCGGTCTTCCGCTCTTCAACCAGGAGGGCGGGAGCTGACTGTGGCTCGATCACGGCCGGCTTGGGGCGGGGCTTGTCTTCTCGAATGTCGGAAAACTCATCGGCGGCGAGACGCCGCATCACTTCTTCATCGAGGCTCCCGGCCATGACGATCATGGTGTTACCGCTCACGTATTGGTGCAAGAAGTAGCGCACGAGATCCTCCCGCTGGAACCTTCCCAGCGTTTCCAGAATTCCGACCGGCTCCCAGCCCGCGGGCTGATCCCCATAGAGGATCCGCTCCCACATCCAGCCGATGTAGCTTTGCGGATTGTCACGGCGCATGTTGAGCTCCTCCACGATGACCTGTCTCTCCCGATTAATTTCATCGGCGGACAAGAGCGAGTTCTTGTAGATGTCGGCAAGGATTTTGATGGCCCGCTCGGCGTGAGATTTCCCTGCTTTAATATAGTAGCCGGTTGTCTCATGACTGGTGAAGGCATTCGATTCCGATCCCATCTGGTCAAGCTCGTTTCGGATCCCGCCGGCACTGGGGCGAGATGCGGTGCCCTTGAAGAACATGTGTTCCAAGAAATGTGAAATGCCGCGCTCCTCCCGCGCTTCAAAGTCAGAGCCAGTACCGCAGACCACCAAAGCAGTCACGGTGTTGGTGCCATGCATGGGGGCCGTCAAAATGCGCAGACCATTGGAAAGGGTGATTTTCTTAAACATACGAATGGAAACTCTAAATCCTAAGCTCTGAATCCTAAATAAACCCAAAACTCAAAATCCTAAATCCTAAACAAATTCCAAACTACAAATTCAAAATTCCAAACGCGCTTGAGATTTGTGATTTCGGATTTGGGATTTAGGATTTTAGCTTTTCTGTAAAATAGGCGACCAAATCTGATACCGCGATCCGCTCTTGTTTAGTAGTATCCCTATCCCTTACTGTCACCGTATCATCTTCTAGCGTCTCAAAATCCACGGTCACGCACCAGGGCGTGCCGATCTCATCCTGACTATAATAGCGCTTGCCGATGTTGCCGCGATCGTCCCAGGAGACGAGCGCGCCAAGGCCGGCGGCCAGCTCCGGCTTGAGGGCGTTGTAAATTTCACGGGCTTTGGCCAGGAGCTTCTCCTTGTTAGCGAGAAGCGGAAAGACCGCCACCTTTACCGGGGCGAGGCGCGGCGGCAGCTTCAACACTACCCGCTCCTCCTCTTCGGCATAATGCTCGGTAAGAAGCGCAAGTACTGTCCGGTCTACCCCGAATGTCGGCTCAATGACGTGCGGAATAAAGCGGGCCTTGGCGGCCTCGTCAAAATAAGAAAGATCAACGCCGGAGGCTTGGGCATGGCTAGACAAATCAAAATCGGTGCGGTAGGCAATGCCGTAAAGCTCACTCCGATCGAATGGAAAATCATAGTCAATGTCCACGGTGCGCTTGGAATAATGGGCTCGTTCCGCATCCGGCACCTCGCGCTCATGCACCTTGGCCGGATTAAGCCCCAGTGAGGCGCTCCAGGCCCGCATCTCACCCAGCCAATATTCAAACCAACTCTCCCATTCTCCAGGACGTATAAAATACTCAATCTCCATCTGCTCAAACTCCCGCGTCCGGAAGATGAAATTTCCCGGGGTAATCTCATTACGGAAAGCCTTGCCGATCTGGGCAATGCCAAAAGGAAGTTCCGGATGCATGGTATCCAAAATATTCTTGAAGTTCACGAACATGCCCTGGGCCGTCTCCGGCCGGAGATAAGCCTCGGCCGCCGAATCCTCCACCGGCCCGGCATGGGTTTTAAACATCATGTTAAAAGGCCGGGCCGCGGTGAAATCATGAGCCCCGCATTCGGGACAGCCTTTTTTCGGATCAATATGGTCAGCGCGAAAGCGAGCTTTGCATTTTTTGCAATCCATCATCGGATCGACAAAGGACTTGACATGCCCAGACACCTCCCAGACCTTGCGGTTCATCAAGACGGCGCTCTCCACCAAAAACATGTCGTCCCGCGCTAATACAAAGCGTTTCCGCCATTCCCGCTTGATGATATTTTTCAGCTCCGTGCCCAGCGGCCCATAGTCCCACATGCCGGCAAGCCCGCCATAGATCTCCGAGCCTGGGAATACGAAACCTCTGCGCTTGGCCAGCGCAACTATTTTCCTCATCAGGTCATTGTTGGAAGGCATGCTTGATGTCTAGGGTAAGAACTCCGACCAGGTTGATTCTAGATTCTGCATTCTAAATTCTGGATTCTGATTACGGCACGACCAGCCACTCATCGGATCGGCTCTTGGGATCCTTGGGCAGCTCGGTAGTAAGGTCATAAACCGCACTGGCATGCTCGTTTGCGGTGAAAGTGTCAATGCCGCGGGCTATTATGCCCTTGACTAGCACCGGGCTGCGGTTCACTTGATTCTCCGCCGGCGTCATCGCTACCTGCAAAATGGCCGTAGATTGCGGCCGCAAAATACCGGTGGCCGCAGGCAATTCGCGGATCTTCCAGGTAAATTCTTGGCTGGCCGGATTGAAACTGATTTCTCCGCTGTCAACCCGCAAATCTCCCCGCCACTCCACACCTCCGCCGAGCTGCCCCCGAACCTCGACATCGCGATGGTCATTGGGGCCGCTCGAAAGCTGTAAAAACACTGTATAGGTGGTGACCTGGCGAACCTTGGGCGGCAGAGGGCCGGAATTGACCACCGGCGAATCATGGAAACTGGCGCGGGCCGAAAGGGTAAGCCACGAGTCAATCTTGAATTCGGCGCTGTCTTCATAGGTGAGATCCACGCCGCGATATTCCGGCGGGGGGCTGGCGCTGGAAATGATCGTGCGGACCAGAAACACGAAATTTTTATCGGTGATGCTCCGAATGGGCAGGCTCGGCTTGATGGCCAATGAGAATGAAAGTATTCCTTCCTCGCCCGGCCCCAATTCGCCTAATCTCTTCTCCGAGGCCGGATTCCAGACAATGGCCCGGCGCACGACATCGTAAAATCCACCCTCCACCCGAACCCTGCCGAGCTCAGCCAGTTTTTCCGGGAAAGTAAGGGTAATGGTGACATTTTGGATCGGCTCGGGAAGATTATTCTTGAAGAATACGCTGCCGCTAATCTCCCCTCCCGGAGTGACGGCCCCGCCCCGGCTGCCGCCAAGCGTGGTTCGAGTAAAAAGGAAGGGCGAGGCAATGGCCGGGCCGGCCGTCTCTTCAGTCAGCACGAGCCACGATTGGGTTACCGCCTGAAAACGCCCCACCCGCAAGTGGAAAGGTTTTACCTCTTCCGGATCGCCTTTCAGGATGCCGCGAATGGTGATTTTTTGCGATGACCCGGGCTCCAGAGCCCCCAGCGGCCATAGGTTCCTGGAGTCTTGCGCCGGGGCCGGATCGGCGCTGGTAAACTCAAACCCGCTCGGAAACCCAACCTCCAAAGTCATATCTTGAAAGGGGAAACTGGCTTCGGCATCAACGCCGACACCAATGCTCACCTCCTGCCCGGAACTCACCCGTTCTGGAGCATCCAGGGTAAGAGCTATGGGCACCCGCGATATGGCGGTGACGAGCTCGCTCCGGCGCGTGAGGCGAGAGGAAACATTTTCGGGACGATAAAGATAGAGGCCGGTGACGGTCAGGCTCTGATTGACCGCTCCCAAGAGCTTAACCCGGATTTCCTTTTCGAATACGCCCTGAGCCGGGATATCCGGCACCTCGATCTTTTCCCGAATCAATCCCGGGGATGAGTCCAGCTGATCCCCGACCAGGGTGCCCTCGGGAAAAGTAATGGTGAGGGCGCCGTCAATGAGTTTTACGCCGCTATGGTTGGCAATGCGTACGGTTATGACCGTGGGCTCGCCGGCACTCACCTGGCTCGGGCCGAAGATCTCAAGGAGAACCTCGGTCGACGGGAAAAGCACTAAGTAGCCGATGATTGCACCGAGCCCAATCACCATCACCGCCCCGATGGCCACCAGGGTAAGGGTAGAGATGCGACGTTTACGCACGTAGGGAGGCGGAATGTTATTAGGTAAGCTCTCCGGAGGAGTCCGGCTCGCCCAGATATGCGCTACCTGCTCTTCTCTCGTCCGCGGCGGCAAAGTTTCAGGCCGAGGCGCGGGGGCCTCCTCCTCTTTCCGCCTGTAGAGCTTCTCGCGGATATCCTCAAGTCGCGACATTAGAGCTATTATATAGCCAAATCGGAGAAGACGACAGCTTCTTGCCGCGATTGACCGCCGAGCTCGCGAATCAATTCAACAAGCTCGCGCTCCAGGAGATCCTCGCCAACCTCGAGACCCTCAATATCGGCCAGGGGACGGCTGACAAAATTAAGGAGTAGCTTGATGTTGTCGCCCTCGCGCGATCCGGCCGCCGGCAGAAGGCCGAGAAACTCAAGCAGCCGCGCATGGAACCATACTATAATCCGGCGCAGCATCCCCAGATTCTCGCAGCGATCCATCGCCCGCAATGTATCTTCTCCCAGCTTAAAAATCTCCTCCGCCCCATCGCGCTCTTCCAGGAGATTGGCATCCAGAATGGATAAGGTCGCGTAAATCGCCCGTAGTTTGGCTAGCGACCTATGAGCCGCCGGGAAAAATTCCCGCATGCGGGCTGAAGTCATGCGGTAACCGTTCCGGCCGATGACCAAGGAAATATCGGCGATTGAGCCGGGCTCAAGATGTCCCTGGAGCTTGGCCCCGTGCTTTCTCGCCCCCTGGGCCAAAAGCCGGATTTTCCCGAAATCCTCGGATAAAACCGTGACCAGCCAATCGGCCTCATTCCAGTCTTCTTTTTTTAAGATAATTGCCCGGGTGTGGTACATCCTGCGAGAATTCCAAATCCCAAATTACAAATCCCAAACAAATCCTAAATTCAAAGCACAAAATTCAAAACGCCATCCTGAGCGAAGCGAAGGATCTCGGCTTCCTCAGTCTTTCCTGATTCCGACCCACATCTTCACACCATTGAGTTCGACATCACGCTCGACCGTAAATTCCCTTTTCCCGCCAAACTGTAAACTCCTTACTCCGGCCTCGCTCTTAATAAATTTACTCCATCGCTCAATAACCGCCTCCGTTTCCCTATCACCTGACACCTGCAACCTGATATCTTGCTGCGGCTTCAATCCAGCGTCACGCCGCATCTCCTGGATGTTGCGCACAAACTCGCGGATTAAGCCCTCCTCACGAAGCTGCGGCGTGACGGTCATGTCTAACTCGACTTCATTTTTGATACGGGGATCAATAACCACCTCTTTCACATTCACCTCGTCACGCAACACCTCCAACAACTCACGAACTTTTAACTTTTGACCCCTCGACTCGGCTCGGGGCAGGCTTTTAACTTTTAACTTTGTAAGTGGTTGACGCACCTTCATACCGGCCTTAGCCCGCTCCCCAAGAGCCAGCGCCGCCAACCGCCGAATTTCGCCCATACTATCAATCAAAACTTTGAACTTTGAACTTTGAACTTTGAACTTCGCGCTTGGCCAAGCGCGAAGATGCACGCTCTCCTCCTTAAGCCCCAGCTTCGGCCGAATCTCCTGATAAATAATCTCGGCAAGAAACGGCGTAAAGGGAGCCATAAGCTCGACTAAACGCACTAGCGCATAGGCCATGGTAAGCGCGGCCTCATCTTTTTCTTTTGTGCTTTCGGGCTTCTGGAAGCGGCGGCGCGAGCGCCGGAGATACCAATTGGAAAAATCTTCGACGATAAATGTTTCAAGCAATCGGGCAGCGCCCACGATGTCGTAGTCATTGAGGCGCACAGTTACCTCTTGCGTGAGTTCATCAAGGCGCGCGAGTACCCACTGGTCCAACACATTTCGCGAATTTTGAATTTTGAATTTCCCTCGACCTGAGCTCGGGACGAAGGTTGAATTTTGAATTTTATTTATGTATGTATCAAAAAACACAAAACTATTCCAAAATGTTGCGATGGGGCCGCGGAGTTTCAATAGCAAATCCTTTTCATCAAAGCGTTTGGGATCGCCCGGAGCGTTTACAGTATAAAAATACCAACGGATGGTATCGGCGCCATATTTCTCGACCATGGGAAACGGTTCCACAATATTGCCCTTAGACTTGGACATTTTCTGACCGTTCTTGTCGAGGACGTGCCCGAGAGAAATGACATTTTTATAGGAAGCCCCTCGGCCAAGGAGAGTGGAGACCGCAAGCAGGGTGTAAAACCAGCCTCGCGTCTGATCAACGCCCTCGCAGATGTAGTCGGCCGGATATAATAACTTTTCTTTTTGATTTTTGATTTTTGATTTTTGATTTTGAGCCCAAGCGAACGGATAGTGAGCTTGGGCGAATGGCATGGCGCCGGAGTCAAACCACGCATCCACCACTTCGGATACCCGCCGCATGGTCTTGCCGCAACTCGTACACTTCAACCGAACCTCGTCCACATAGGGCTTGTGAAGATTCACTTCGCCGCCGGTGTCATACGGCCAGCTGTGGAGCCGAACCGTTTTAAATTCTGCCGGTTTCAAGTAATGAGCTCCCGCATACTTATCTTCGGGCATTCCTTCAAGGGCAGCCATCAAAATCCAGGATGGGTCGCCATGAGTCAATACCAAAATTTTCTTCCCGGAATATTTCCCCCGAATAATGGCGGCGGCCTTCATCACGCGAGCCCGGACTTCGCGCAAATTTTCCGCGCCGCCGGGTTTTTCCCAGAAGCGCTCCGAAAAATCGGCAAATTCCTTCTTGAATTCCGCAATGGGCTTGCCTTCAAATGGGCCGATGGCCACATCCCGAAGCTCCTGAATGGTATGAATGGACGAGATCCCTAATTCATGCGCCACGATCTTGGCGGTCTCTCTCGTGCGGAAAGACGGCGAAGATACAATGACGTCAATGCGCTCTTTTTTCAGTTTCTTCGCCGCCGCCAAAGCTTGGCGCTTGCCTTTGGCGGTTAAAACGTCTCTCCGATCATTCTCGGCGCTTACGGGATTTACCAGCCCCTTGACGTTATGCGGCACTTCGCCGTGCCGCATCACGACGAGAGTAGTTGGCGCCTGATCCAGATCATCCAGTTCTCCAAGCGAGCCGATCGTATGAGTATGCCCGCAGGCCGCGCATCCCCACACCGGCAAAGGCGTACCCCAATATCTCTCGCGCGAAAATGCCCAATCGCGGACTTCTTTTAAAAACTCTCCGAAGCGGCCGCGCTTCAAATATTCCGGAATCCAATTGATTTTCTCGTTATTGACCACTAGGCTCTTTTTCACCGCGGACATTTTTACCCACCAGGCCTGACGAGCGTAATAGAGGACTGGAGTATCACACCGCCAGCAAAACGGATACTCGTGTTCATACCGCTCCTCGGCAAAGAGCCGGCCGCGCTTTTTGAGCGAGACGATGATCTTGTCTTCGGTCTTCGGATCTTTGACAAACTGCCCTCCTAATCCTTCGCCGACTTCCTTTATAAAGTGCCCGGTCTCCGTAACAGTGTGGAATTTCGGAAGCCCGGTCTTCGTGCCGAGCCGATAGTCGTCCTCGCCGTACATCACCGCGGTATGCACCACGCCGGTTCCCTCCTCCATGGTTACGAAGTCGGCCGGGTAGACCTTGTGCGCCTTCGGCGAGATAAGTTCCTTCACGGAAAATAGCGGCTCATACTCGATGCCAAGCATATCCTTGCCCTTGAATGTATCAATGTCATCGAGCATCAGCTGGCTGCGGTATTCCGGCGGAAAGAGGTGCGCCTCGACCATGTTCCGCCAAGCGTCTTCGCCCAACACAAGCCAGTGGCCTTTTTGCGCCGGGTCGGGAATGCAAACATACGTGGCTGCGGGGTTGATGGCGAGGGCTACGTTGCCGGGAAGCGTCCAAGGCGTCGTCGTCCAGGAAAGAATGGAAGTATTATTCCATTCTTTGGTCTTTGTCTTTACGCGGAAGCGAACGTAGACCGAGCGGTCTTGTACTGTTGCGTAGCCGAGCCCGAGCTCGTGGGTCGAGAGCGCGGTCTGGCACCTCGGGCACCACGGCACAACTTTGAAATCCTGATACAAAAGCTTTTTCTTCCAAATTTCCTTGATGACCCACCATAAGGACTCTATATAGGAAGTTTCGTAGGTGACGTAAGGATGCTTAAGATCCAGCCAAAAGCCGATCCTCTTGGTAAAGCGGTCCCATTCCTCCTTGTATCTCCACACCGATTCGCGGCACTGGGCATTGAACTTGGCAATGCCGTATTTCTCAATGTCTTTTTTGGATTTCAGGCCAAGTTCCTTTTCCACCTGGATTTCCACCGGGAGCCCGTGGGTGTCCCACCCGGCCTTTCGCTCGACGTGGTAGCCCTGCATGGTCTTGTAGCGCGGGATCAAATCCTTAAAGGCGCGGGCTTCGAAATGGTGGATCCCCGGACTGCCGTTTGCCGTTGGCGGCCCTTCATAAAAAACAAAAGGCCGACCGCGTTTCGTTTTGGCCAGCGATTTCTCAAAAACCCTATTCCGCTCCCAAAATTCAAGAATCTTTTCTTCCCGCTTCGGGAGATTTAACCCCGACGCCTTTGGGTCGGGGCCCCGACTTTCACGTCGGGGCTGTCTGTCATTCGAAGACATATGGCGCAATTCTAGTTGATTCCTGCCAATAAAAAAAGCGTTGTAGCACTCGCCATAAAATATTACATTTCTTCGGGCGCGGCTATGCCAAGAAGATTAAGTCCTCTCGCGAGAGTAAGTGCAGTGCCTGTCACGAGCGCGAGGCGCACTTCGCGCTTTGATTCGTCTTGCTCCTGTATCACGGGATGGGAGTGATAAAACTCATTGGCAAGTTTGGCGAGATTATAAAGATAATTGGCGAGGAGATTTGGAGCAAAATCAGCCAGTGCGTCTTCAATCGCCTCGGGCAGCCGGAGCGCGGCCACGAGGAGCCGATGCTCAACATCGTCTAATGTAACTCCAGCAGAAAAGTTCCGCATCAGTTCCGCGTCCGAGTTTCGCGTCAGTTCCGCGGCTTTCCTCAAAATGCTTTTCAACCTCGCATGGGTGTATTGGAGATACGGACCGGCATTGCCGTCAAACGACAGCGCCTCCTCCCACCGAAACACGATGTCCGAACGGCGATGATGGGAGAGATCGAAATATTTGAGCGCGCCAACACCTACCTGTTGCGCAATAGTCGCGCGACCTTCTAAGTGAGGGTTCTTCTCCAAAATGATGTCATTCGCGCGCTTCCACGCTTCAGCAACTAATCCTCCCAAAGATACAGCCGTGCCCTTCCGCGTGCTCATCGGGCCTTCCGGGAGTGTCATGAATCCGAACTCGATATGTCTTGACTCCCCCACCCCCTCAAAGCCAAGAAGTTCGGCCACGCGGAACACCTGTTTGAAGTGATGAGACTGCCGGACGTCCACCACATAGATGTTCTTCCAGAAATCATACTGCTGCTTCCGATAGCGGATCGTAGCGAGATCGCGGAGGAGATACGTCGAGGCGCCATCGGATTTCAAGAGTACCGCCTCATCAAGTCCGTCTGCAGAGAGGTCAACCACGACTGCGCGGTCGGATGTTTTCTTAGCAATGCCTTTGGATAGCGCATCCTCCACAATCGTAGGCATATCCTGTTCATAAGCACTCTCTCCGCGATGCTCATCAAACGGCAGAAGTCCAAGGCGCTCCGCGCTTGCCTTAAGGGCAAACATCGATTGCTCTACGATATTTTTCCAGATTTCAATGTTTTGTTTTTCCGCACCATCCAACCGTAGTCCTTTCGTTTTTTTCAACTTTGCACGTTCTAATTTTGCAAATTCTTCCTTTGCCAATTCTCGCCGTTGCGGATCCTCAACAATGCGGGTGTTTTCCTTAGCATAAATGTCCTCATAAAAATCAAAAGGTCGCCCTGAAACCGCACCTTTTGCGCCAACCTCGGCAAAAAAATCTTTACATCCGAGCAGTAAAATCCCGAACTGCGTACCCCAATCGCCGACGTGAGTGTCGGAAATTGTGCGGTAGCCTCGCGACTGAAGCAACCGCTTGATGGCATCACCAATTACCGCCGAGCGAAGGTGCCCGATGTGTGGCCGCTTGGCGATATTCAATTGAAAGTATTCAACAATCGCGGTCTTCCCTTTGCCGACATCGCTCTTGCCCCACTCATCAGGATTCGCGAGTGTCGAGGTAAATGCCTCACGAATAGAGCCATCGCTGATTTGGAAATTGACGAAACCAGGTGGTACGATCTTGATGCTCGAGAAAAGTTTCTTGTCGCGTAGCTTTGAGGCAAGCGCTCCCGCAATTTCTGCTGGCCTTGCCTTCGCAACCTTCGCAACGGCCATCGCAACATTCGTGGCATAGTCGCCATGAGCGGAATCTTCGGGTGACTCCACGGCAAAATCAGGGACATCAAATTTGGGAAGTGCGCCTTCGGCCTGCAACTGGATAATCGCCGCGCTGATGAATTCGCGGATCCTTGTTCGCAGCATAATTACCTTTAATCTAGCAGAATTCCCCAATAAAAAAAGGGCCGGACGCGTGCCAGCCCCGAGAAAGTGCCTTGATGGAATAGCGCGATCAGCGCACCGGCGGCTCTTGGCGCGGGATAACTCCGCCAAAAAACACGCAGGCCGCCGCAACGACGGCCGGAAGAGAAAAGAGCATATCCGCTACGATTCTACCCAGGCCGGCCCGCAGCCAGTTCATGATCACCTCACTTTCGCGAAGTTCAGGGTGGCTGTATCGGCCGCCATGACGGAAATCCGAAGAACTGCTAGGGTAAGAGTACCATGCCGGTGCTCACGGTCAACCGGAAAGCCGCGTTTGACTACGAAATCCTCGAAACATTTGAGGCCGGCATTGAGCTTTTAGGATTTGAGGTAAAATCAGTGCGCGCCGGAAGGATGAGCCTTATCGGCGCGTTTGCGATCATACGAAAAAATGAGGGGTTTTTGATAAACGCGGTCATTCCGCCTTATCAGGCCACAAATACTCCGCCAAACTATGACCCCTCGCGAAGCCGCAGGCTTCTCCTGCATGCCGGGGAGATCAAAAAACTCGTCGGCTTAACGGCCGAGCGCCACTTGACCTTATTGCCTTTGCGGGTATACACTAAAGGCCCCCGAATCAAAGTGGAACTCGGCCTCGCTCGCCGGAAGAAAAAATATGACAAACGTGGACTGATCCGGGAGCGCGAAGATCAAAGAAGTATTGCGCGGGCGATGAGGCACGGCGAAGGGGGTGACAGGCCTCGATAGATCATTGAAGGATTCAGGATGCAGGTTGAGGGCGCTTGGGACACCTCATTAAAAACCCGCACAAAAATAAGTGCAAACTTATTCCGAAACGCCTTTAGCCCTGCTTACGCAGTAGCCTAAGGACGTCTCCCCGACCTATGCGTCGGGGCATCGGCGGACGGATGCTCGATACGTCCATCACCGGTGTCATATTTCGAGCTCTGGCCGTTGACTCCGGTAAAACGGCGACGAACTGCCGGAAACGGGGTGCGGATGTTTCGCTGGATTTTCAGTCCGCAGCCCCGTGAGAACCATCAATCCAGCTAAGCCTGTAGCAATCCTGATCCCGAATGATCTGGACGGGAGTTCAATTCTCCCCACCTCCACTTCTTCGCCCAACGAATAACCAATAACTAATAACGAGTAACTAGCGTTCCATCCGCCGCTATCGCATCAACAATCAAATCCGGGCTCCCATCGTCCGGGCCATTGACGAGGCCGGCCAGAACTTGGGCGAAATGCCTCTGGAAGAGGCCTTTCGCATTGCCGAGGAACGGAAAATAGATGTGATTGAAATTGCGCCAACGGCCAATCCGCCAGTGATCAAGATAATGGACTTCGGCAAATTCAAGTACGAGGCGGCAAGAAGAGAGCGGGAACATCGGCCTAAGGAACACCGCGTTGAGCTAAAAATGCTGAGAATCGGATTTAAAACCGGCAAGCACGACCTTGAACTTCAGGCTAAAAAATCAGAAGAGTTTCTCGGCCGAGGCCATAAAGTGAGGATTGATATGATGCTCCGCGGCCGCGAGAAGGCGCTCAGGGACTTTGCCCGAATGCGCTTCCGGGAGTTTCTGGCCCTTATCCCCGGCCACCAACTGGAACAGGATATCAAACCAACGCCGCGGGGATTTACGGCCATCCTTAAAAAAGCCTAATGTGATGCCAGAGATTGACGCGTGATATGGCAAAACCAAACAAATCCATCCTAAAACGGATCAAAATAACAAAAACCGGCAAACTAATCCGGCGGCGAGCCGGCCAAAATCATTTTAATGCCAAGGAATCGGGCCGCTCTCAGCGCCGGAAACGGATAGCTACATCCTTTCCGCCAAGCGTTCGGCGTGAAATCCTCGCTCGCATATGACCCGGGTCAAACGCGGCGTAATCGCCCATAAAAAGAGAGTAAAACTCCTTCGCTACGCCAAAGGCTTCAAGTGGGGCCGCAAATCCAAAGAGCGCTTGGCCCGCGAGGCGCTGTTGCATGCTTGGACGCATCAATTCCGCAGCCGCAAATTGAAGAAACGCGACTTCCGGAGATTGTGGAACGTCAAAATCAATGCTGGAGTGCGCGAACACGGCCTCTCCTACTCAAAGTTCATCGCCGGACTGAAAGTGAAAAAGATCGAGTTGGATCGCAAAGTCCTCGCCGACCTCGCCGAGCACGAAGCGGGTATATTCTCAAAAGTTGTCGAGTATGTGAAGTAACAAAAACCGCCCCGGCTAAGGCCGAGGCGGTTTTTAGTCCGGCCCAACCTAGCCGAGGAGGAATTCTGGGGCGATCACGAGCAAAGCCCCAATGATGATGAAGACGATCTGGATTACGCCGTGACGTAGTCCGGTCGCTTCATGCAGTTCAGGAATGAGGTCACCAGTGGCTAGGTAGATAAAGTTCCCGGCAACAATGGCGAGTGCGACAGGAAGGAACGGCTCGAGCCGTGCGCCTAAGGCATAGGTGAGGAGCGCGCCGGGGATAACTGAGAGGGCAACGAGGAAGTTATAGAATAGCGCCCGTCTTCGCGGCATGCCGCCGTGGACGAGGAGCCCGAAATCCCCGATCTCTTGGGGGATCTCATGGAAAATCACCGCGATCGCGGTGAAAATGCCGAGTCTGATGTCGGCGAGAAAAGCGAACGCAATGATTATCCCATCCAAAAAATTGTGCAGGAAGTCGCCCCAAAGGACTAAATAGGTGTAAGTGTGCGCCGGGCACTCCCCGCCGTGGCAGTGATACCAGAAAAGGAACTTCTCGAGGACGAAAAAAAGTACTATCCCGACAAGAACGAAGGGAAAGACGAGATCGGTTGAGGAGAGCTCGATGGCTTCGGGGATGAGCTCGAGAAGAGAAACGGATAAGAGCGCTCCAACCGCGAACGCGACGACGTAGTGCGCGGCGCGGCGCATCCGTGCTTCATTGAAAATTGCGAGCGCCCCGGCTACGACGGCCACCAGGCTCTCCGTGAATGTAGCGATAAGTAGGGCAAGAAGCGTCACGACTGCACTATCCCGATGACCCGCGGGGATAAAATCCGGTAGCGGGCCAGGTTAATCTTATCATTAATTACAGTGATGCCTTCAGCGCTGAGGCGCGCGATCTTCCGCCGCGTGCCTCCGCGAAAGCCGAACCCGCCAACCGCGCCGTCCGAGCGCACCACGCGATGGCAGGGTGTTTTAGAATCGCGGTTTAAGCTTAACACCGTCCCGACATGGCGCCAGGCCCGCGGATGACCGACGGCTCTGGCAATATCAGCATAGGTGGCCACCCGGCCTTTGGGAATGCGACGGGTGGCGGCGTAGATTCTCGTGGCGAGCGAACGATTCATGATTGTTGAACGCAGAACTCTTCCGCGGCTTGAAGAGCCGCCTTCATAGTGGTAAGTCTTCCAATCGCTTCCTTGAAAGTGACCCACTCATACTGATCGTGCTCCCACGAAAGCTTAACCTTATCATCACTGGCCTCGGCAAGGAATACGGCAACAAACTTTGGCACTGGCTTGCCTTCGCGGCGGGTAAAATAGCTGGCAGTATATTTGAAATCCGGAATAACTGAAAAATTCTCTATACCGGTTTCTTCCCGCGCCTCGCGCAAGGCGGCATCAATCCCTTTTTCGCCTTTAGTAAGCTCACCCTTGGGGATATCCCAGAACTCCGGTCGATCTGAAGTATCGCGCGCTGAGCGCACGATGAGATACTTTCGCCCCTTGGGGGTGTTCCGAAAAAAGATGATTCCGGCTGAGCGCTCTACCGGCATAGGCCATTACTTATTTTTCAGCAACGCCCACAGAAACTCCCGTAACGGTTTTGTGTTTAAAATGTCTTTTCGTTCAGCCCATCCTCTTCGGGCCTGGGCGACGCCGAATTTCAAAAACTGGAAGCCGTGGATGGAGTGGGCATCGGAGTCAATGACCATTTTGACTCCGGCTTCCACGCACTTGCGGATGTATTCATCCTTGAGATCAAGCCGCTCCGGCGAGGCATCAATTTCAAGAATAGTTCCGGTCTTCTTCGCCGCCTTGATGATCTCATCCATGTCAACTTCATAAGGTGCTCGGCGGTTGATGATTCGGCCGGTGGGGTGGAAAAGAATATCCACGTGCGGATTTTCTATTGCGCGGATGATGCGCGTGGTCATCTCAGCTTTGGACATTTTGAAATTGGAATGCACGGCCGCGCCCACGCAATCCAGCTTGGCCAATGTCTCATCTCTAATGTCTAATTTACCATCCGGCATGATATTCACCTCGGCGCCCTTCAGGATCGTGAATTTTGAATTTTGAATTTTGAATTTTGAATTTATTTTGTCAATCACAGACATTTGCTTCTCCAGTTTCTTCTCATCCGCTCCTCCGGTCATGGCTAATGACTTTGTATGATCGGTGATACAGATATATTCAAGCCCATGCTCCTGCGCCGTCTTGGCCATCTCCTCAATGGAGTTGGCACCGTCAGTCCAATTAGTCTGGGTCTGGAGATCGCCTTTCAAATCATCGTAGCCAAGCAAATCCTTGGGCAACTTACCTTCACGTGAAGCCTCAATCTCACCTGTGTTCTCACGGAGTTCCGGCTCTATGTAGCTAAGTCCCAGCGACTTATATAAATCTTCCTCGGTTCTCCCGGCAATCTGCTTTTTGCCTTTGAATAATCCATATTCGTTGAGTTTGTATCTTTTTTTGATCGCAATTTGACGCAGGGCGACATTATGGTCCTTGGAGCCGGTAAAGTAATTGAGCCCGGCGCCGAAGGATTCTCTGGGCACCACGCGGAGGTCGCAATCAAGCCCGTTATTCAACCGCACCATGGATTTTGTCTCGCCACGGGCATAAACACGCACCACCTCGGGCATATTCACGAAAAAATCCATCACCGGCTTGGGCTCGGAAGAAATCGCTAGAAAATCAGCATCGCCAATGGTCTCTTTCATCCGGCGGATGGAACCCGCGGCAATGGCTTTTTCAACGCCGGTGATTTTGGCCAGCCGCGCCTCAATGTCTTTGACCAGCCAGTAAATTTCTCCTAGCAAAAACCGTCCGCCGGCTTTCTTTATAAACTCAATGCCTTTTAAAATATTTTCCTCGGTTTTGGCTCCAAACGTCGGGATACCGCGGACCTTGCCGGCTCTAGCCGCTTTCTCAAGATCGGCAACAGTGCGAATTTTAAGCTTCTGCCATAAGAGCTTGATTTTCTTCGGTCCCAAACCCTCAATATGCTTTAAGCCCTCCAAATCAACCGGCATTTTTTTCTTCAGGGCTCCGTAATCCTTAATGTGGCGGGTCTTCAAATATTCCTCGATCCGCTCGGCAATCCCCGGCCCTACATCAGGAATAGTCATCAGCGCCTTTAGGCCGCCCTTCTTATAAATTTCACCTACATCTTCATCAAGCGCACCAATGCCCAAAGACGCCTTCTCATAGGCCCGGGGTTTAAACTGCACATCCTGCATTTCTAGCAGTAAGGACATCTCGTAGAGGATTTTTGCGATCTCTTGGTTTACCATGCGGCCAGTCTATTTCAGGCCAAAAGCTGGGCTACCGCGATCGAAGCGAGTACGACGCCGAAGGCCACGACCTTCTTGGTTTGGAGCCGCTCCCGGAGAAGGACGGCCGACACAAAGTAGACAAGAATAGGCTGAATCGAGAAAAGCAGGAGGGTGTAGATGATGCCGGAGCGCTGATAACTGAAGTAGAACAGGATCCAAGCAACGCTCGTAAGCACGTTCGTCAGGAGCAGGAGCCGAAAAGCCTGGAGCGGAACGCCGCGGCTCCAGCGGGTATAGAAGGGCGCAAGAGCCGCGGCGACCGCACCGGAACGGACAAGCTCAAGAGAGATCGGATTCCAGGCCGAAAGTAGGATTTTTGAGATCGCCGCCCCGATCGGAGCGACAGCCAGCGCCCAGAGGAGGAAGGGAAGAGTGCGTTTGGCGATTTGAATATGCCGCCGCTCCCAGTGCGACCAGACGATGGCGATCGCCGCGACAAGCGCCGGGATGAGCAGGGCGAGTTTTCGCTCGTCAGTAAAGATTACGCTCGAGAAAATAATGACCGGGATCGCCGGAAGGAGCTCAAGGGTCTGGATCTCGCCAAGGGCGTCGGCATCAAGCGCACGGTAGAAGAAAAGATTTGTCGTAATCGTCATCGCCACCGAGGCCACAATCAGCCACCCAAGACCCCCCGAAAAGAGGTCGGATGAAAGCGGCGGCCGGAGAATCCCAAAGATCGCCAGGGTGATGAGGAAAATCAGCGGGAAGCTGATGCCCACATAGGCGCGGTAGCCGACGTGCCGGACCGAGAGGATAATCTTGTCGAGCGTAAAGGAACTCGCCTGGAGAACGGCCGCGAGTATTGGGAGGATGGCATTCATTGACTATTTCAATTCTATCCTAAAACAGCGTATTTTGCCTTGAGGCTCCGATTCTCTCCCCTGTCTCAAAAATCTTGACCTTGCCGTAGACGCCGTCATACCCCGGCTCAATATGCACTCGGCCCTGCCGTACTCGCAATATACCTTCAACCACTTCGGGACGGGTGGCCGCTTTCAAATCTGAATCCGTAGCCTCAAGAAGCGCCAGAAACTCAGAGCCAACAGTCTTAACCAGATTAAGATACTCCTCCTTAACCTTTTTGGCGGAAACGCCCATGCCAAAAGCCTCGGCAATGATCTCATCCAACGGGACCATGCTTTTGAAGGGAACTACACCCTCTGGCTTTCCTCCGGCCGGGCGATCAGCCAGGGCCTCCACCCGGCTCATCACTCCCACGGTCACCGGCCGGCCGCAGGTCGGACACTTGCCGCCGGCTTTTTTCGTCTCCTGGGGCGACATCCGGACATTGTGGCTGGAGTGACCGTCGTAGTGGTATTTCCCCTCTTCGGGAAAAAATTCAACGGTGAAGAGAAATTGCTTCGGGTCACGGGACCTGATCGCACCCACGATGCCGTCGTAGGAGAGCTCACAATCAAAGACATTAGCTTCCCGGCCGATGCGCTGGAGCGAATGAGAATCCGAATTTGAAATTAGCGCGATTGAATCAAGTTTGGAAAGCCGCCAGTTCATGGCCGGGTCGCTGGAAAGCCCGGTTTCAATGGCGAAAATCTCGCGCGTGAATTTGCCGAAACACTCCTCAATCGAATCAAAGCCGGACATTGAACCGAAGATTGAAAACCAGGGCGTCCAGGCATGCGCCGGAACAATGACACAAGCCGGATCAATGCTGAAAACAATCTTGGCCAGCTCCTCGGAGTCAAGCCCAAGAATCGGCCGGCCGTCCGACTTAAGATTCCCAAGCCAGCCGAGTTGGGTATTGATTTTTTCGGCAATCTCGATTGTTGGGGCAAAGATCAGGTTATGAATCCGCCGCACCTTGCCAGCTTTGGAATAAATGCTGGATATCTCCACGGTCAGCAAAAATCTGGTTTCCGTCCCGCCAACTTTTAACTTTTCACTTTTAGCTTTTAACTTATACAGTCCTTGCTCCACCGGCTCCAATTTTTCTTTGATTTCTTTCATCCACTTGGGGTGGGTAAAGTCCCCCGTGCCCATGACGGTGATGCCTTTCAACCCCGCCCAGTAATCCAAATTCTCCAGGGTCATGGCCTTGGACACCGCGCGGGCATAGGGTGAGTGAATATGTAGATCGGCAATTATACGCATAGCATTATTTGGCTTCCGTCATACTGCCATCCTCACGCTGCCACCATCTCCGCACCCGCTTGAAGAACATAAAACGCAGCCCTAAAAACTGAAGCCCGATGAACGCTACCCAAGCGAATGGAAAAAACGGAACGACGAGCGCAATGAGGCCGAAGATGACGAGAGCCACGCCGATGACTTTCCGGATGAGCTGATGCTCGCGCATTTTTTCACGGCACCAGGCCCTTAGCCAGGCGCGGCGCTCACGGTCGCGGAGCACGGCGATAACCGATGGCAGCATGGAAAGGGTGATGATGACAAGGATTATGGGGGCCAGATACTGATCAACCCCCGGAATGGTGCGGCCAAGATAAAAGCCGAGGAAGGGCATGCCAATAGCCCAAAGCCCGGCACCGACAATATTGTAAAAGACAAATGTCGGGTAACGCATCACGCCCACCCCGGCCAGGATCGGGGCAAAGGTCCGGATGGCCGGCAGGAACCGCGCAAGCACAATGGCCGAGCCGCCGTAAAGTTCATAGAAGCGGCGGGCCCGTTCCAGGTTCCGGGGATTGAAGAGGAGAGATCGCTCGCGCCGAAAGATCGCCGGTCCCACCCGCCGGCCAAAGGCATAGCCGAAGTTGTCGCCGAGCACCGCCGCGGCGAAGCATCCGGCCACCAAAACCCAGATGTTGGCAAAGCCCTGCGAGGCTAAAAAACCGGCGGTGAACAAAAGCGAATCTCCGGGCAAAAAAAATCCAATCAAGAGTCCTGATTCGGCAAAAATGATGACCAATAGACCAAGAAGGCCTACGGTCCTGATAAGGGCGACAAGATCAAATCCCAGAAAGAATTCCATAACTATATTAAATATCTGCGATAAACGAATTTACGCACTTCTTCGGCCAGCACAATGGAGGCGGCGATGGGAACGATCAGGAGCCAGTCCAAAGCGGCAAGCTCGGTCGTCCTCAGGGCACGCTGCATAAGAGGATTATAGATCGCAAGCATCTGCAGGAAGACAATGGTAATGGTCGCTCCGATTAGGAATTTATTGGAAAAGGGATTCATCTGGAATATGGATTTTGATTCATGCCGGCAGTTCCAGGCGTTAAACCACTGAAAGACGGCAAGCGTGGTTAGCGACATTGTCCAAGCCTTAATGAGATCGGTCTGGTAATAACCTTTGAAAAGAAACAGGGTGCCGACCATCATCGGCACAGCCATCACCAACATCCGCTGGGCCATTAGCGCATCCACAAGATATTTTTTCGGCCGCTCAAAGTTGCCACGGAGAAGCCCTTCTTCTTTCGGTTCCATGGCCAGGGCCACATCCAAAAATCCATCGGTGACCAGGTTTAACCAAATGATCTGTGCCGCTAAGATCGGCAGAGGATAGCCAAGGACCAGCGCCCCGGTGATGGTGAAAACCTCGCCCACACTCGTTGAAAACAGGTAGAGAATGACCTTTTTAATGGTCTGGTAAATGCTTCGCCCTTCTTCCACCGCCGAAACAATGCTCCCGAAGTTGTCATCCAAAAGCACGATGTCCGAGGCTTCTTTGGCGACTTCCGTGCCGATTTTGCCCATACCCACGCCGAGGTCCGCGGCAACCAGCGATGGCGCATCATTCACCCCATCTCCGGTCATGGCCACAACTTCTCCTCGCTTCCGATAGGCGTTGATGATGCGGAGTTTGTGTTCGGGCGTGACCCTGGCGAACACGGAGACCCTGGCGAGTTTACGAGAAAGCTCATCATCGGAAATGGCGTCAATATCCGATCCGATAAGAATTTCGTCTCCGTCCTGATAAATTCCAGCCTCTTGGGCGATGGTACGCGCAGTAAGCTTATGATCTCCGGTAATCATGACCACACGGATACCGGCGGCCTCGGCCCTTTGCATCGCCTCTTTGACCTCGGGGCGGAGCGCATCTTTCATGCCCACAAAACCGACAAAGACAAGATCATGAACGTCTTCCGGCGTAATCGCCTCGGGCGCATCATCTCTTATCGCGAGAGCCAGCACCCGAAGCCCTTGCTGCGACATTTTTGCAAAAATGGATTCAAGATTATTTCTATCTTCGGCTGAGAGCCGATGTGGAGCGACATGAGCCCATTTCTTTGAAGACAATCCCAGCACAGCCTCGGGCGCGCCGATAACGGTGAGCAACGCCCGTCCGTCAACGAGGTGAACTGTGGCGTGATACCTAATTTTGTAATCAAATGGGATCTCGACGGTTCGAGGCGATTCCCGTTCGATATCGTCGTGGCGAAAGCCTATTTTTTCGCCAAATACGGCCAGGGCCGCTTCAGTGGGGTCGCCGAATACCTGCCATTGCTTACTTTCCGGATCATACGCGGCATGGGCATTTGCGCATAATGCGGAAATTTTTGCCGCCAAGAGCAATTCAGGGTGATTAGGCGGATCAATAATGTTTTCGCCGAGACGAACATCGCCCTTGAGCTCATAGCCGATGCCGCCAACTTCAAAGAATTTGTCGTCCACGTACACGCGTTGAATAACCAGCTCGTTTTTGGTGATGGTCCCGGTTTTATCCACCGCAATAACTCGCGCCTGCCCCAAGGCTTCAACCGCCTGCAGGCGCTTGACTAGGGCGTTCCGTTTCGACATCCGCCACACACCGGTGGCGAGGACGAGCGTCACCACAATCGGCAGTCCCTCGGGAATTATCGAGACCGAAAGCGAAACCACAGTGGTGAACATCTCCTTAGAGGATTTGCCCATAGCCATGCCCAGGAAAAATAGCGCGGTGCTGATACTGGCGACGGTAATGATGATCAAACGGGACAGATACCGGATATTGGCTTTCAGCGGTATTTCAGTATCAATCGCCGCGATGGCTTTGGCGATCCTGCCTACTGCGGTATTAAGGCCGACCGCGGCAACAACCGCCTTGCCGCCTCCGGCAACTATATGCGTCCCCTTGAATATCATGTTTTTCTGCTCTGCGGTCGGGAGATCGGCTGAAGCCAACGCCTCGGCGGTTTTATGTACCGGCTCGGATTCGCCGGTTAAAGACGCCTCATCAACTTTGATATTATGGGCGGCGATGATTCGGCCGTCCGCCGGAGCTTTATCACCCTCCGTAAGCACAATGACATCTCCCGGCACCACCTCGAAATCGGGAATAATGAGCTCATACCCATTGCGGATGACCGTGGCCTTTGTTTCCACGAACTTCTTCAGGGCCAAAAGCGTATTTTGCGCTTTGCCTTCCTGAATCGTACCAACAACAGCATTGAACAAAAGCACAAAAAGAATTATGGCTCCGTCCACCACCTCGCCCAGCCAAAAGACAACGAGACTCGCGGCCACGAGAATGTAAATAAGCGGGCTTTGAAACTGGCGGAGGAAAATCAAAATCAACGGCTCGGGCTTGGCCTCGGGCAATTTATTGGCTCCGAAAATTTCAAGCCGCCGCCTGGCCTCTTCTTCGCTAAGACCCCGCTCGCCTGAATTCAGCGCGGCCAACGCCTCGCCCGGACTCTTGGCAAACCACTGCTCCGGCGATGAATTAGCGGAAATAGGAGAAAAGTTCATAGGTCATGCCACCGCTGAATATCAAAATCAAAACCAGGCGCAAAAATCCAGGTATAGGAATGCGTAATTCCGGCAAACGGTCTTGAGCCAGTGCGGCGCGGCGATGAACTAAAAGTATAAATATGCTATCCAGGCCAATGGCCACGGCGCCGACCATACTGATAATGGCAATGAAATCCTGAAAACCAAGAAAATAGAGAACGACCGGAATGGCTGAGACCAGGAACCAGGCCCGGCTCGCGCGAATCCTGAAATCCGATACAAACATGCCTTTGAACACCAGGCCCAGGGTAATGAATGAGGTTATGGTGGCCAAAAACCCGATGAGGCTCCCGGCGATGAGGTACGCTCGCCCAAACTGCTCGGCAAGGCCGCTAATCGCATCCGGACTAACCCTATCACCCAAAGCACCCACCACAGCCGCGGCAAAAATAAGGTAAAGCAATGCGGAGAAAATAGTGCCAACAATGATAATCCGGCCAAGGGAGGCAAGATGGCCAGAGTCGAAAAGCCGCCGACAGTCAGGAATAATGGCCGCGCCGGACAGAGAAAAAAGAATCACGCCATAGGGAATGAAAATGCCGCCGCGGCGAAATGTTGTCAGGAAGGAGGCGGTTGAGGCCGGCAAAAGAGTTAGGGCCAAGACGGCAATCGCAATAATCAGCGCAAAAGTCAATAAGGCATTGGCCAGGCTCTCAAAGCGCAAACTCCGGAAAATTATGCCAACCCCTAAAATATAGAATGCGAGCGGCCCGTAAAGAGAGGGTGCTGTCGGGAAAGCCCACTGAATGATGGTACCGAGGAAAAATCCCCCCAAAACAAGGTAGGCAAGAAGCGTGCCGGACAAGCCAAAGAGGTAGGAGGTCCGCGAAATCCAGCCGGCCGCACGCCCGAGATACAGTGAAACATAGCCCGGCAGCCGGTGGAGGCTCTGGGTGGAAAGAACCACTTGGGCATAAGCCAGGTGGATGATCGTGGCTGCGGCCGCCAGGACCGCAAGCTCAATTGCGCCGGTGATAAAGCCGGCCCTAGCAAATTGAAAGGGGATGCCGAACATCCCCACGCCCACAATCGTTCCCACCAAAAGAAGAAGAGCCAGCCACTCCCGCCCCAAAGTCATCATATTTTGATCAATTTTTCCTTTCTAATAAGCTGGATGACCTTGGCCACAAGCCGGGCCGGATCGCCTTCGTAAACAACCTTGCCCGAGCCGCGGTGGGCCTCATCAATGATTTTCTTAATCACGTCGTCAGTCATCCAGCCGCTGCTTGAGAGCACGCCAATGGGTTTTTGATCCTCAAAGGCAATGGTGAATTCGTTGACCGTGCCCATGCGGCCGCAGGTAAAGATCGCCCCGTCGGCGGAGCGTGTCAAAAAAAGGTTCCGACCGGCATAGCCAAAGCCGGTATAAATTATCATGTCGTGATAATCCACAGGCAAATGGTACTTCTTGACGTGTTCGATTTCTGACGATGCCGGCGAAAGGCCGATGACAAATCCTCCGGCTTCCTTGGCGCCGATGGCCGCCCAGAGGGGCGCGCCGGTGGTGGCGCCGGTGAGCAAAACCGCGCCCTGCAAAGCCACTTGCCGGCCGAGCTCCTTGGTGAGTTGCAGAGCTTCAGCCCCGCAGTGATTCGTCTCCGCGGCTCCGGAGACGGCGATTTTATATTTGAGGTGGGTGTGCGGAGAAGGCTTCATATTAGAAGCGTATAGCGCTCCGATTATAGCATACTCGCCGCTTCTCGCTAAAGTTCAAACTTTTCTCCGTAAATGGGCGCGACCGCCTCAACACCCAAGCGATCCATGATGGCCTGCTGAAAGCCGAGGCTGGCGGCCGGTTCGCCCTGAACCACAAAGACCCGCTCCAGGTTATCGCGCATCTCATCCACCAATTCCAGCAACTGCTCCTCATCGGCGTGGGCCGAATAGCCGTCAATGACGCGAACATCGGCTCGGACGGACACCGACTCGCCGTGGATCTTAACTTCGCGGACATGATCCAAAAGCCGCCGGCCGAGCGATCCGGCCGCCTGATATCCCGTAATAAGCAAAATGCTATTGGGGTCAGGTAAGTATCGCTTTTCGTGGTGCAAAATCCGGCCGCCCGAAGACATGCCCGATCCGGCGAGAATCACTTTTGGCGATTTGACTTCGTTGATGGCTTTTGATTCCTCAACGGCGAGGGCAAACTTTAAATTTTTAAACGCAAAGAGATGCGGGTGTGCGCCGCATAGCTTTTGAATTTCTTCGCGGTAGTACCTGGCGTATTCCGCTTTGGAGAAGACTGTAGTGGCCTTGATGGCCAGGGGCGAATCTACGAATACCGGCATGGCGGGCACGCGCTTGGACTGGAGCATCTCGTTGATCTCAAATAAAATCTCCTGGGTCCGCTCCGTGGCAAATACCGGCAGCATGAGCACGCCCCTGCGCGAGGCCGCATCCTCAATAGCCCGTTCCAAGAGGAGCTTCCGGTCGGCGTTATGCTGATGGCGCTTGTTGCCGTAGGTGGACTCCACAACCAAAAGATTGGCATCGGGTATGGAGGAGCGCGGCGGCAGAAGAATGGATGGCTGGTTGCCTACGTCCCCGCTAAAGACCAGAATCCGCCCGCCAATATCAAACCTTACAATCGCCGAGCCCAATATATGGCCGGCCTCAAGAAGTTTGAAAGTAATTTTCTTTGCCAGCTCGACTTCTTCTTTATAATCAATGGCTTGAAACAACTTTAGCGTCTGTTGCAGATCGGCCTCCGAGTATAGCTCGCCCTCTCCGCGTTTGAAAAAATTCATCGCATCTTCCAGCAGAATCTCGGCAAGGTCGGCTGTCGGCGCTGTGGAATAAATCTTGCCGCGGAAGCCCTCGCGCACGAGCTTGGGCAGTCGGCCGATGTGGTCAATGTGGGCGTGGGTGATGATAACGGCATCAATCTTCGCGGCATCAAAGGGAAAAGGCTGGTGGTTGCGAAAATCGCAGTCCTCACAGCCCTGAAACATGCCGCAATCTACGATTAGCTTCCGGCTACCAGCTTCCAGCAAGTAGCAGGCTCCGGTCACTTCGCGCGCCCCGCCGTAGAAAGAAAGCGAAATTTTACTCATGGCTCCATTCTAGCAGACAAAAACGCTTGGACACGAGGCGGCGGCCTGTATGCCGGTTTACCCACCGCAGGAGAGTAGGCGGACCTCTCTGTTGGGAGTAAAATCTTGACTAACCGGAGGAAGCGGCGTACTAATACAAAATCGAATGGGGATTTGCCAATAGGAGGGTGAGCATGATATTCGGCGCAATCCGGATGTTCTTTCGAAACTGGTGGCGGGCGAGGCAAGACACCGGGGAGTCCATCGGCGAAGTGTTCTACCAGCTCGTTCAGGAGTATGATCTCAACGGCAAGGTTGACCTGCAGGAACGCGGACAGGGCTACCTGCGGCACTGGACGCTCATTCCAATTCTTCCGACCATCAAGCATCGCTGGGCCCTCGTCATTATGGCTGAGGAAGG
>ERZ1292629.1165-Hain-H43-01um-R1-1165-length-26808-cov-20_pt1 | contig 26808 bp, 25 predicted proteins | sample MGYA00564399_ERZ1292629 | MGnify/ENA primary metagenome ERZ1292629 (study PRJEB36523, sample SAMEA6512636) | groundwater metagenome | collected 2019-01-08 | study: AquaDiva: Metagenomics assemblies of 32 groundwater samples
TCTATGACGCCTTTTCCGACAAGCAGGTTGTTAGCCGTCTCTGATAATTGAGCCCCCATAGAGAGCCAGTATTTCACTCTATCCGCCTTCACGGAAATCTCGTTTTTATGCGGGTCATAAGAACCTAAAAACTCCAGGTATTTACCCTTTGGTTTGGTGGTATGTTCTAAGACCACGACGCGAAAATACGCCTGTCCGCGCTTTCCCGTCCTTTGTAACCGTATTTTTAGCATTGCGCCGATAATAACATCTTATCTTTATAAAATCAAATCCTGCAGAAATGCAGGTTTTTGTTTGTAGAACAAGCGGAGCCAGCGGCTGGGCTGGCTAAGCGTGCCTGAAAAGGTGTAACGGCGGAGCGTGCTTACCATCCTTTATGCTCAAGAGCATTCTTTGCTGCTTCCTGCTGGGCGTCCTGTTTTGACGGTCCTTCGCCTTCGCCAATCAAGTCCTTTTCAAGAAAGACGCCGATGCGGAAATGCTTGGCATGATCCGGTCCCCATTCTTTCATGACCTCATATGTAGGAGTAATCCCGGCTTCGTCCTGCGCTTTCTCCTGGAACAAACTCTTGTAATCCTTGTACGCTTTTTCTTCAAGGATTTTCGGCAGTTCCTCAATGATAAAACGCGTAATGAACTTATCGACGGCTTTGTATCCTTGGTCTAAATAAATCGCGCCAATAACCGCTTCCAGGGCGTTCGCAAGGATATACTGGCGGGCGCGGCCGACGTCTTTTGATTCCCCGCGGGACAGGAGAAGATACTCGTTCAAGTCAATTTTAGTTGAAACTTTTGCCATCATAATGGCATTTACCAAAGCCGCGCGCCAATTCGTCAGTTCGCCTTCCGGATTCGGATATTTATTATACAGATATTCGGTAACCACCAATTCCAAAACCGCATCTCCCAAAAATTCCAGACGTTCATTGTGGTCAAGATGCCACTTAGGATTTTCGTTTATATAGGAGCGGTGAGTAAGGGCCTGTAATAAAAGGTCATGATTAGCGAAACGCATTCCGATCTTATCTTCTAGCTCCAAGAGTTTTTCGTTTTGCATGGTTTAACGCAAAATGCAAAAATCAAAATTCAAAATGACAATGCAAAATTAAAAATTTTACATTTTAAACTGTCATTTTCCATTTTGATATTTACATTTTTAATTTACTTTTTCTGGTTCTGGCTGATTCCCCGCCCCTTCTTTTTTAGATGGCGCATCGTCCTTTCCCGGTTCTCCTATCTCCCGATAAATTGTACCAAGAACGCCGTTCACGAACTTGCCGGAAGCGTCGCCGCCAAACGTCTTTGCCAGTTCTATCGCCTCATTTATGGCGACTTTGGGCGGAACCTCCTCGCGGTTTCCAAAAAGCAGTTCGTATATGCCAAGACGCAACACGGCCCTGTCCACCATCGCGATCTGGTCAATCGGCCACTGGGGCGCGGCTTTTTCTATTATCTTATCTATCTCACCTATCTTTCCTATCACGTTATTAACTAAGTCGTAGATAAATTTCTGGTCTTCCACGCCGGGCGCGAACTCCTTAACGTTATGCTCTATAATCGCCTGTAGTTTGTCTTCTTTTTTGCCCTTAAAGTCCCACTCATAGAGCGACTGCATAGCTACCGAACGGGATAGATGCCTTGAGGCCACTGAATTAGTTAGTAGTTTGTAGTTAGTAGTTTGTAGTTAAAAATTTACCTACTACCTACTACTTGCTACTTACTTTTTATGCTGATGCTTTTCTTTTTTCTTCAGCTCGCGAGCCAAAATGTTAATGACCTCTCTGCCCTTATAGAACCCGCAATACTTGCAAACCGCGTGGGGCGTTATCAGCTTGTGGCAGTGGCTGCACGAAACAAGCCCGACTTTGTGCAGGGCCAAATGGCTTCTCCTTCTTCCTTTTTGTGCGCGCGTGGAATGCGCTCGCGGGACACCCATATTGTTTGACAATATAACACGGCCCTCGGTTTTTTACAAATTTATCCTTATTTATCCATAAAAAATAAAAAGCGGCTGAGCCGCTTGAAACTAAGCGATGATTTTCACTACTTGGGCAAATTGGCAAAGCCTCTCTTGTATGAGATTGTCTCGTACCATAATTGCGAACCTCTTATTTTTAAAGAAGATTTCCATTCCGCTAAATTGGACTATTGGTGAGCCGCGCATATTATGAATGATTCTAAAAATACCAGGGTAATCCACCGAGCTTATCAAGCCAGTCATTCCCAGCGTCTTCTTAAGATCGGTCAGGCTTTTACTATCGAAGCTACCTTCCAACCTATCCGATCCGGAGATATTTTTCCTATACTTTTCAACAAGAGCTTTTGCCAAACTAACCAGATCGGTCTTGCTCAGCCTTATCCCGTCTTTATTTGACTTTCTTGTTTGCGACATCTTACCCCCCAATTTTATAAGAACCAAGCGCACGATATCAATAAACAGCAATATTGTCAAAGTTGAGGCGACTTATCCACAAAAAAATGGGGTTGTTGCTATTTGAAGCGGAGAGTAGAATTGAAGTATGAAATTCGTCCACCTACACACCCACACTCACTACTCGCTCTTGGATGGACTGACCAGAGTGGACGAATTGGTGGAGAGGACAAAAGAATTGGGCATGGAAGCGGCGGCAATCACCGACCACGGCGTTATGTATGGCGTCGTTGAATTTTATCAGAAGGCGAAAAAGGCCGGCATCAAGCCGATCATCGGTTGCGAAGTGTATGTTACCGAAAATATGCGCGACAAGAGGCCCAACGCCAACGGAAAAAATTTTTATCACCTCGTTTTACTCGCAGAAAACAACACAGGTTACAAAAATCTCATGCAGTTGGTAACGGCCGCTCACTTGGAGGGGTTTTATTATAAACCCCGAATAGACAGAGAGCTTTTAAAACAGCATTCCGAGGGCCTTATAGGGCTGTCGGCTTGTCTTGGTGGCGAGATCTCCCGCGCCATTCTTTCTCAAAACGATGAGAGAGCAAAAAAACTTGCCCTTGAATACCAAAATATCTTTGGCAGGGGCAACTTTTATCTGGAGCTCCAGTATCATCCTCATCTGGAGGAACAGGCGGTTGTAAATAAAAAGCTTTTGGAATTTGCCAAGGAACTTGATATGCCGCTGGTTGCCACTCAAGATTCTCACTATCCCCGTTCTGAAGATGCTCGCGCCCATGACATACTGCTGGCGGTTCAAACCGGGAATCAAGTGGAAGACAAGGACCGCCTTACTTTAAGGAATGATGATTTTTCTTTTCTTGCGCCGGAGAAGATGATTGAAAATTTCAAAGACGTTCCCGAAGCGATAGAAAATACCGTTAAAATTGCCGAGAGGTGCAATGTTGAAATTGAACTTGGCAAAACTAAATTGCCGGAATTTCCTCTGCCCGCCGGATATGATGCCGACGGTTATCTGAAAAAACTTGCCCACGAGGGATTGCCGAAAAGATACGGCGCGAATATTGCCGCCGAGATTACCACCCGGCTGGATTTTGAGTTGGAGGTTATTAAAAAAACCGGCTTTGCTTCCTATTTCCTGATCGTTCAAGATTTCGTCAATTGGGCCAAGAGCCAAGGTATTATCGTGGGCCCCGGGCGAGGTTCGGCGGCCGGCAGTTTAGTTTCGTATCTCTTGAGCGTTACGAACGTAGATCCGCTCAAATACGACTTGCTTTTTGAGAGGTTTTTGAACCCGGAACGCATCAGTATGCCCGATATTGACTTGGATTTTGATGACGCGAGACGCGACGAAGTCTTTGATTATGTCAGAGAAAAGTACGGCAACGACCATTTTGCCCAGGTTATTACTTTCGGCACAATGGCCGCTCGGGGCGGCATCCGCGATGCCGGACGGGCGCTGGGATTTTCTTACGATTTTTGCGACCGTATTGCTAAATTAATCCCGTTTAATCCGAATCAAAACGAAAAACTCGGCTTTCTTAAAAAATGTCTTGATGACGTTGAGGAGCTCCGGCAGATCTACAACACCAACAACGACGCAAAAACCGTAATTGACGCCGGGATGCGGCTGGAAGGCGTAGCCAGACATTCTTCAACTCACGCCTGCGCCGTTGTAATAACGCCTCAGCCGCTGACCGAGTATGTGCCGCTTCAGAAAGATACCGGCGAGGACAACATCGTAACTCAATACGAGATGCATGCGATTGAAGATTTGGGATTATTGAAAATGGATTTTCTGGGTCTTTCCAACCTTACGATAATAGGCGATGCCCTGCGGCTTATTGAACAAAACCACGGCGTCAAAATTAATATTGACAAAATACCGCTTGACGATAAGGAAACATTTAATCTGCTTCGCGAGGCCAGGACAACCGGAATATTCCAGCTTGAAGGTTCGGGCATGCGCCGTTACTTTAAAGAATTGAAACCGACCGTTTTTGAAGATATTGCCGTGATGATCGCCCTTTACCGTCCCGGGCCGATAGAACTTATACCGGAATTCATTGCCCGAAAGCATGGCAAAAAGAAAATTGAATATCTGCACCCGAAGCTGGAACCGGTTCTGGCGAACACTTACGGGATCATGATCTATCAGGAGCAATTAATGGCGGCGGCGCGGGCGCTCGCCGGGTTTTCCTTATCCGAAGCCGATATCTTGCGAAAGGCGGTCGGAAAAAAGATAAAGAAACTGTTGGCAGACCAAAAGGACAAGCTAATTCAGGGTTGCAAAAACAACGGTGTTAGTGAGAATGTGGCCGAAAAATTTTGGCAGTTGATAGAACCGTTTGATCGTTACGGTTTTAACAAGAGCCATGCCATATGCTACGCCATGATCGGCTACCAGACCGCGTATCTTAAGGCCCGCTACCCCGTGGAATTTATGGCGGCTCTTATGAACTCGGCTTCCAACGAGATTGAGCGCATCGCCTTCCTAATTGAAGAATGCCAATCAATGGGAATTGAAGTTCTTCCACCCGAGATTAACGAGAGTATGGAGAATTTCGCGGTGGTAAATTCCACCGACAAACCCAAGATAAGATTCGGCTTGGCGGCGATAAAAAATGTCGGTGTAAATATTGTTCAGGCGATCATAGAAGAACGCAAGAATAGCGGATTATTTAAAGATGTTGAAAATTTTGTTTGCCGGGTTCAAAACAAGGACTTGAACAAAAAATCGCTGGAAAGTCTGGTAAGATGCGGCGCGCTGGATGTTTTCGGGGAAAGGGCCTCGCTGTTGGCCAACATTGAACAGCTTCTTTATTATTCTCGTGAAAGCCAAAAAGCCCGCACAACGGGGCAGGTCAGTCTGTTTGACGGGCCGAACTCAGCCGTTACTCTTCCCCCGCTTCGTTTGGCGGAAACGGCAAGCGCTACGAGGGCCGAAAAACTTATGTGGGAAAAAGAACTGCTCGGCCTGTTCATTTCCGACCACCCGTTAAGGGACTACCAGCAGAAGCTTGATTTTGAAAAAGGGCTTGTGAAGATAAAGGACCTCCCGGTAAATAAAAACAACATTCAGGTAAAGATCGGCGGCATTGTAACCAAGATCCAGAAAGTAATAACTAAAACCGGCAAGCCGATGATGTTTTCCTGGATTGAAGATACAAGCGCAAAAATAGAGGTCGTGGCGTTTCCGAATATTCTGGAAGCCAATCCCGAAGCGTTCAAGGAAAATAATATTCTCGTTGTTAGAGGCAAGTTAAGCGACCGCGACGGCATCCCGAAACTAATGTGCGACGATGTCAGGGCGATAGCAACGGTCAGCTAACCCCTAATTTTTGTTCTGGTGTCCTGCGCGATAAACTCCCCGCAAACCTTATTGCCCATAGAGACGCTCACGCTCGCCCAGCGAGCTCGCTTGTTCGCTCGGTGTCTTGTCTCGCTCGTTGTGTTATAATTTCCCACCCGCTTCGCTCTGCGGAAATTACAACACAACACCCTGCCCGCTCGCCTGCGACAACGCTCTCTGAGCAACAAGATTTGCTCCGATACGCGTCCAACGGCAAAAATTTGGGGTTAGTTTCTCTCCTGGAAAAAGAAAAAAGACCGCGCGGTGCTCTGCGCGGCCGAGGTGAATCAGGGAGCGAAACCGGATTCTTGTTCTCGCAGGTCCAGTTAAGGTGCCTGGAATTACTCCGACTTAACTCTCCTGATCTTCCAGATTTGCCTCAACCCTCGCTTTCTGGCCTTTGAGGATGTGAAGAAATTCATCCTCTATCATTTCCAGAAGGGCGAGGCGGTTTCGAGCCGTTTCTGCGGCATGTCCCGAAACCAGTTTTGCCATCGTGCCCACACTCTGAAGCATTGGCTTGATGGCATTCTGCAGCTTCTCCCGGAGGGCGAAGCGCAGGATCTTGTGGACGGCTTCCTTTGAAAGTTCCGCCATACTGTACTCCTTGTGGGCATAGATTTACAACTCAACCCACCTTTTAATTATAGCATATTTTGATGCCCAAAGTCAAGATAGTGTGGAAAACGCTTGTTTTTGCTATTATTCTATCAATGGCGAAAGAAAGCATAGAAAATATCAGGCACTCGCTTGCCCATTTACTCGCAGGGGCGGTTTTGGAGTTGTGGCCTGACGCGAAGCCAGCCATTGGACCCGTGATTGAAAACGGGTTTTATTACGATTTTGAATTTGCAGAACCGATATCCGAAGATGACTTACCCAAAATTGAAAATAAGATGCGGGAAATACTGAAAGCTTGGGATAAATTTGAAGAAATCGAAGAAGACGAAAAATCGGCTCGCAAGATATACAAGGGGAATCCGTACAAAGAGGAACTCGTTGAGGAATTAATTAAAAATGGCGATAAGATAACCTCATATAAATCAGGAGACTTTGTTGACCTATGCCGCGGCGGCCACGTAAAGAGCGCGAAAAATATTGACCCCAAGTCCTTCAAACTTACGTCGCTTGCCGGCGCTTATTGGCACGGTTCTGAAAAAAATAAAATGCTTACCCGCGTTTACGGCGTGGCTTTTGAAACTAAAAAAGAGCTGGAAGAATATCTGGCGGCGCTTGAAGAAGCTAAAAAGAGGGATCACAGAAAATTGGGCAAACAATTGGACTTATTTACTTTTTCCGACCTGATAGGCAGCGGCCTGCCTTTGTATACGCCAAAAGGCGCGTTTATTCGCAGAGCTTTGAATGAATACATTGAATCTCTCCAGACAAAAGCCGGCTATACGCAGGTTTGGACCCCTCAAATTGCCAAAGCCGAACTTTTTAAAGTATCCGGCCACTACGATAAATATAGAGAAGGAATGTTTCGCGTTATTTCCAATTATTCGGAAGAGGAATTTTATCTGAAACCGATGAATTGTCCCCAGCATACCCAAATTTATGCCAGTCAGATGAGAAGCTATCGCGACCTGCCGCTTCGCTACACTGATTTTGCGATGCTTTATCGGGACGAAAAGCCGGGAGAACTGAACGGTTTGGCAAGAGTCAGATCTTTCTCGCAAGACGATTGCCATATTTTCTGCCGGGAGGACCAGGTGGACGAAGAAGTGGATATAGCTCTGGCGATGACTAAAGAAGTTATGGCGACATTTGGATTCAAATACAGATATCGCCTTTCCACGAGAGATAAAAAACATCCTGAAAAATATCTTGGCGAGCCGGAGGCCTGGAACAAAGTTGAAAAATGGGCGGAAAAAATAATGAAAAGAAATGGAATAGATTATTTTGATGCTCCCGGAGAAGCCGCATTTTACGCGCCGAAGATGGATTTGCTGGTCACTGACGCCCTTGGCCGGGAATGGCAGCTTTCAACCGTTCAAATTGACTTCGTCATGCCTCAAAGATTCGGCCTAACCTATGCAGACAAGGATGGCAAAGAAAAAAGCCCCATCATGATCCATAGAGCGATCATTGGTTCACCGGAGAGGTTCATTATGATTTTGCTGGAACATTATGCCGGCGCTTTTCCATTATGGCTGTCCCCTGTTCAGGTTGTTGTGGCTCCGATTTCCGATAGCCAGCAGAAATACGCCGGGGATATTTGCGAAAAATTAAAAGAAGAAGGAATTCGTGTTGAACTTTATGACCAAAACGAAACCATCGGCAAAAAAATCCGCGAAGCGGAGATGCAAAAAGTTCCTTATGTCGCAGTGATCGGTCAAAAGGAAGTTGATGCCGAAGCAGTTGCCGTCCGCAAACGAAGTCAAGGCGATTTGGGCCAAATGAAAATTGAAGAATTTATCGAAAAAATCAAGGAGAAAATTATTGATAAAAAATAATTTTTAAGGTAAAAATAGGGAGCCACTTAAAATGGCTTTTTATTTATGAATAAACCCCAAATTATTGTCATTGTCGGGCCAACGGCTTCGGGTAAGTCGGCTTTGGCGGTTAACATTGCCCAAAGATTCAACGGAGAAATCGTCTCTGCTGATTCAAGGCAGATTTACCGCGGAATGGATATCGGCGCCGGCAAAATCGCTCCCCAAGAAATGAAGGGCGTTCCTCATCATCTGCTTGATGTCGCTTCGCCCAAAAGAGATTTTAATGTTTCCCATTTCAAAAAACTTGCCGAAAAGAAAATAAAAGAAATAACGGCTCGCGGCAATGTGCCGATAATTGTCGGCGGAACGGGATTCTGGATTGATGCTCTGGTTTATGATTTCAATTTGCCGGAAGTAAAACCGGATAGAAAATTAAGAGCCAAATTGGAAAAAATGCCGGTTGAAAAACTTTTTGAAAAATTGAAGAAACTGGATCCGAAAAGAGCAAAAAACATTGACCCGAAAAATCCAAGACGTCTGATACGGGCGCTGGAGGTGGTTTTATTGAGCAAGAAACCGGTGCCCAAGCTGAAACAGGAATCTAAATACAACGTTTTATTTATCGGTATTAAAAAAGACGGCGAAGAGCTTGAGAAAAAGATTTATAAACGACTTACGGAACGCCTGAACAGCGGCATGATTGAAGAAGTAAAAAAACTCCGCGAGTCCGGAGTTTCCTGGAAAAGATTGGATAATTTCGGTTTGGAATACCGATATATTTCCCGCTATTTGCGCGGCCTGTTAAATTACGATGAAATGACAGCCCAGCTTTTTGGCGCAATCAAAAAATACGCCAAAAGACAGATAACCTGGTTTAAGAGGAACAAAGATATTAACTGGATTAAAAATTTCAAAGAAGCCGCGGTCTTGGTTAAAAGCTTTTTATTTTGACGCCTCGTGCCTCATTTTTTCTTTAAGCAAAGCGATTTTATCCTCTTGTCCTTTTATTTCCCTTTCTATTCTTTCTAGGTTTTCACGATTCACACCCGGCATAAAGCCCTCATTGATTCTTTGTTGGATCGCATTTTTTTGTTTATTTAAGTCAGCCAGTTTGGTTTCGGCGTTTTTTAGCAATCCCTCAATTTTCTCGAGCGAATAAGGTTTTTCTTGCTGATTAAGTAATTCCGCTTTTTTCGGCGAAAAAAGTTTTTCCCAGATACTCATTCCGTCAGAAGTAGCTACTTCGCAGTTTTACACATAAGTCTCAACCGCTTAGTATGCCACTCGATTATTTTCTGACTTGTTTAACGAACCCGCTAGCGCGACTTCTAATGGGACTCATTACCACAAATCCGAAGGCATGATTAAGAAATTTATTTTTTAACTTCTAATTCTAATTCGTTTTTTCTTTGGCCGACTTCTCTCAATTGTTTCTCCAAATTTAGTATTTGCTTTTGTATTCTTTCTAGTTGTTCTGCGTCCATTCTTCTCGCTTCTCCGGAGGCGCCACTTTGCATTTCCGAACCCATCTCTACGTTTTTTTTGAGTGCTTCCAGCCCTTTGAGTTCTTTTCCAATCTTCTGACTCTCGGCTTCTAATCTTTCTCTTTCTCGCTGTGATTCTGATTTAAACCCCATTTTTTCCCAAATGTTCATTTTAATTTTTGCTCAAGCAATTGGCTAACGACCTGCGGATTCGCCTTGCCGCGGGTCAGAGCCATCACTTGGCCGGTTAAAAACTTGATAGTTTCAACTTTACCCTTCCTGTAATCCTCTACCGCTTTCGGATTTTTGGCAATAGTCTCGTCCACGGCCCTGCCTATTTCCTCAATGTCCGAGGTTTGGCCGAGATCCTTTTCTTTGATAATTTGTTCCGGATGCAGGCCCGTCTCCACCATTTCTTTAAGTATGACCCCGACAACAGTTGAGGTGGCTGACTGTCGGATTGCCATAAACGCGAGTTCGGCAAAGGCCTCGGGAGTAATTTTAATCCCTTCAAGCTCATTAATTTCCATGCCCCTCATATTCAAGAGCGGCGGCAATTCATTTATTAGTAAGTTCGCTGTTTTATTGTAGCCCTCTTTTGATTTATTTCCCTTAGCATCCAGTTCGCTGGCTACGTTTTCATAATAATCGCCGAAATTTTTAGCGATGGTGAATATTTCAATTTGAGCATCAGTAAGTCCGTATTGTCTCTTAAATCTTTCTCGCCTCTGGGCCGGCAGCTCGGGCAAGCCGAGACGGAGTTCTTCCACCTCGTTTTTGCTGAATTTCATTGGTGGCAAGTCTGGTTCGGGGAAGTAGCGGTAATCGGCTGAGCCTTCTTTGGTTCTTTGACTGAATGTCTCGCCCTTGTTTTCGTCCCATCCCCGCGTTTCCTGGACTATCTTTTCGCTTTTTTCAAGTTTTTCCGTCTGCCTTTTGATCTCAAAATCGGTGGCCGCCGAAGCCGCTTTAACGGAATTGATGTTTTTAATCTCAACTTTCGTTCCCAGCTCCTTGGCGCCGATCTTTTTCATGGATATATTAACCTCCACTCTCATTTGTCCTTTTTCCATGTCAGCATCTGATGCATCCAAATAACGCAGAACGAGCTGTAATTCTTTGGCGAATCTTTCTATCTCTTTGCCGGATTTCAAGTCGGGTCTGGTAACAAGCTCCATCAGCGGAATGCCGGCGCGATTAAAATCAACCAGTGTATATTTCTCGCCCCCGGGATGTAATAATCTTCCGGTGTCTTCCTCAAGATGCACTCGCTCAAGATTTATCTTTCTTCCCTCGGCCGTAGCCCCACGGGCGAGGCCCTCCCCTGCCTGCGCAGGCAGGCCTATCTCAAGCCACCCGCCCTTACACAGCGGGAGATCGTATTGGGAAATTTGGTAACCCTTGGGGAGGTCAGGGTAAAAATAGTTTTTTCGGTCAAACTTTGAAAATTCCGCAACCTCGGAATTAAGAGCAAGCCCGACTTTTAGCAGTTTTTCCACCGCCTCTTTATTTATCGCAGGCAAGGTTCCGGGATGGCCCATGCAGATAGGGCAGACGTTAAAATTAGGATGTTTTTCGTCCGGGTCATTAAGAGAATCGCAAAACATCTTGGTTCTCGTTTTCAGCTCAACGTGGATTTCCAGTCCGATGGTCGGTTCGTAATTCACAATAGAAATTTATCATAACCCAAGTAAATAAAAAAGCCCGCTGGGAGCGGGCCTGCGCTATCGTATTAGCAGATTTGAGTCGCCGAATGGCGTTACGCGGATATGATCGTCCAAGAATGGAAACCGGTTTTTTAGCTGTTCGTGCATTTGGCAAACGATCTCGCGGTAAGAAAAATGGCCCTGCGGTTTTGAACGCAGCTCAATCATATAAGCGGCTTGCCTGATGTCCATTTTATACAGCGTTGCCGAACGGAAACCGAACGGGATGAGATAATTGGCATCTACGCCTATTTTTTGGCTTAGGCTCCGGACTGTTTTGCCCGCTTTGGCCATAATGGCGTTGTAGGCATCGGCAATTCCCATTTCCGAGATCAGTGGCGGAACGTCCCATCCTCTTTCCGCGCTTAGCTCCTGGTGGATCTGAATGCAATTCCTGTGCCTGTGCAAGTCGCGTTCTCCCCCGCGATCCATTACGATGTCAAATTGCACTTTATGACCGGCGGCAAATGCTTTCGGCAGCGGGTCGTGCTCTCCGCGATGTAAAAGCGCCAAGTCAATTATTTTCTTCTTTTCTCTTTTGTCCATAGAGTGTACTAAGCTTACGATCTCGTGATACGGATGATGCGAGGCCTCATAAAGCAGGGTTGAAATTATTTCGTCTTCCAGGCGCATGAAAGGAGCAAGTCTGACATATCGTTGCTCCGATCTTACCGCGAATCTGGAGATAAACCGTCTTGCCTCTTTCCGCATATCGTTTCTTAGGGCTATCTGGAACGGATTGGGAGCCGTATATTTGACGAGTGTCGGCGAGACCGGCGGCTCTTCTTTGTCTTCCGGACAAAACGGTTTTTCAGCGCAGGCCTCTTTCATTTTTTGTCCCAGCTCCCGAAGCTCGGCATATTCCGAAGACATCAGGCGAGAGATCTGCCCCTCAAGCGTTCTCGCGCTGGTGATCTGGCCGACACTAGTGAGCATGCCGTTAAAAAGCCAGTAACGCGCGACATCAAATGCGCGAGCCTTAAGAGTGCGCTCATAAGCATCCGGTTTCATATCTGCTGGTCGTGGCGTATTTTTAATAAGATGTTCAAAACAACGGACCGAAAAGAATTTATATTGTTCAAGCAGGAAATCGGCACCCTGCGTATATGTAGATTCAAGAAGCGTTTTTCGTACTGAAGCGGGCATGTAATAACCGCTCTCACCGAAGGTTTGAAATCTGGTTGAACGTTCCGAGCCGTTCCACAACTGTTCGTCTTCAAGTGTAAAAGCGGCAATTTGAGATATATTTTCCAGAGCCAATGGCGCTTGGGCGTTGTCGGCGATAGACCCATGACCAAACTGGAAGTAAAAATCTTCTAAAAATTTGCTGCTTTTTTCAGCCGTAATTGTTTGAATGCTTTGCCTTATCGATAACGGCGAACGAGAATATTTAGCGAAAGCATACGCAAGCACTTCGGGTGGCCAGCCGGCCAGGGCGGTTATCGTTGCCATGCCATTGCTCCTTATTATTAAAGTTCAGAACCTGCTTGAGTTTATCAAAAAATCGTATCTGCGTCTATATTCAAAATAAAAACCCCGTTTTGCGGGGTTAATACACGGTGATATATTTTTTTTCTACAACGGGCCAGATGATGCCCTTAACTTCCTCAAGGATTTTTTCCGGCGGCCTTTCTCCGTCTATAAGGTGGCAGTTGGCGTAAGTTTCGGCGAAATGAATATAATTCCGGCGGACTCGTTCTAAAACGGTTATTTGTTCATGCCCGTCAAGAATTCTGCCTTTTCGTTTTAATCTTTCAATGGCGGTTTCTGTGCTTACGTCAAAAATAAGAACGGCGTTCGGCCATATAAAATCCGCGCCCAAAACCATTTGATTCATAAGCACCAGATCCGCTATTTCTTCAATCCGTTGGGCTCCATAAACGAGAGACGCCCTGTATCTGTCGGCAATAACGATATTCCCGATCTCTAAATGCCGCAAAACATTTTCCCTCACATTTTCTTTGCTGTCAAAAGCGTACCACCTTTGAAAGGCGGGCGGGTTATCCGAATGAAAATTATCACCTTTGCCTTCCAGGTCCCTGTATATAGCGGCGCCGACTCTTCGTTCTTTGCCGGGTTCTTTTGTCTCTACTACGACCGGTTGTCGGCCCCCCGTCTTTGGTTGCCGAAGCCATGCGACTATTCTCTTCTTCTGTTCCGACTTGCCGTTGCCATCCATGCCCTCAACCGCAAAAAAGAGCCCGTTGAACGGGTTGGGAATTCCCGGAAATGGTCTTTTGTCTGCCACATATCCTCCTTGTTAAATAACTAAAAACAGCTGCGAGCTGTTTTTAGTTTAAATATTCAAATTGTTAAGTCAATCTTGACTGTTTCGCTTACTTCATCCGTTCCGTTGCTACGTCAGGATTTCGTTCGCCTTCGCTCACTTCATCTCAATTCCCATTGAGCAGGCGGTGCCTTCGATGAAAACTTGACACCCATGAGAAGAGGTGCTATACTTTACATAGCGTGGATGGTCACCTGCCATTGGAAACTCTGGCACCCGCACTTGCGGCTTAAGCTGACCACCACGCCTTTTTATTTGACTTCTATCCCCATTGAGCGCGCCGTTCCCTCTACTATTTTCATTGCACCCTCAATATCGTTGGCGTTTAAGTCAACCATTTTCTGCTCGGCGATCTGGCGAACCTGTTCTTTAGAAACAGCGCCAACTTTGTTTTTATTCGGTTCGCCCGAGCCTTTTTCCAGACCGGCCGCTTTGCGAAGCAGAAACGAAGCCGGAGGAGTTTTCAGTACAAAACTGAAGGTCCTGTCTTCAAAAACCGTTATCTCAACCGGGATTATCTCGCCGGTTTTTTCTTTCGTCGCGTCATTAAATTTGACGACAAATTCCTGGATGTTCAGCCCGTGAGGTCCCAAAGCGGTGCCAACCGGCGGTGCCGGCGTGGCCTTTCCCGCCTCAAGCTGGAGCTTGATAATTGTTTTTACCTTTTTAGCCATATTATTTTATATCTTCTTAACTTGCAAAAAGTCCAATTCTACGGGTGTTTCCCGGCCGAACATCGTAACCAGCACCTTGATCCTTCCGCGTTCTTCATCAACTTCCGATACCCGGCCGTCAAAATCTTTGAACGGGCCGTCGGTTATTTTAACGCTGTCGCCGACCGCAATGTCAAATTTATATTTCGGTTCATCCACGCCCATCCGCTTCATCAATGTTTCTATTTCTTCGCCCGAGAGTGGCGTTGGAATAACTCCGGCGCCGATAAAACCCGTAACGTTAGGAGTGTTCCGGACAACATACCACGAGGCGTCATTTACCACCATTTCCACCAAGACGTAACCTTGATAAATTTTTTCCTCCACCACTTCGCGTTTTCCGCCTTTGATCTTTATCTTTTTTTCTTTGGGCACAAGAACGTTAAAGATCTGGTCTTCAAAGCCGAGTGATTCAATGCGTTGTTTTAAATTGCGCGCGACATTGTCCTCGTAGCCCGAGTAAGTATGAATAGCGTACCAGCGTTTTTCTCCGGTTGTAACCTGTTTGGGCATATTTTATTTGAGGATCAATTTATTAAGAATAAAGCCGAAAATAGAGTCCCACGCGGTCAGAAACGCGGCAATGGCCAAGCTCATTAATATAACCACTACCGTGTATTGCGCGGTTTGTTTTTTTGTCGGCCAGCTTACGCGGCCCAGCTCTGTTTTAACGTCTTTTAGAAATTCAGTTAATTTAGCCATATTTTTCCTTATCTAAAAAGCCCCGCAGGGCCTATTAAATTCTAAGCCCAGTATAGCAAAACATTCTTTTGCCGTCAAACTAACTATATATCCAAATTCTTCACCCATTCGACAAGCTCAGGGTCAAAAATCTAGATATCTAGATTTTTGACGTTTTTGGCGTGGGCTTGGATGAACTTTTTGCGAGGCGGGACTTCAGAACCCATCAGGGTGTCAAAAATTTTATCGGCCTCCTCGGCATCCTTCATCGTAACCTGCAACAATACGCGCTTTTCCGGGTTCATCGTGGTTTCCCAGAGCTGTTCCGGGTTCATTTCCCCAAGGCCCTTGTATCGTTGAATTGAAACACCCGCCATTTTGACGGTTTCGCTTCCCGCGTCCTCTCCATTTCCCCGCGCAGGCAGGCCAGCTTCGTTTTCCGGTTCGGCTGGCGCGTTTTCAACCGGAGCGGCCGAGCCATCTATTGAACTTATTTCCCATTCGCTATCCTTGACCTTCGCGGTTTTAACGGTCTCACCCGTAGGGCTACGACCGAGGGCCTCGGCCGTTTTGCCCTTTTTGCCCGGTTCCTTTTTAAGTTGGTCTAGTAACTTATCTTTTGTCGCGTCATCGTAGACGTATTCTGTGTGCGAGCCTTTTTGAATGCGGTAAAGCGGCGGTTGGGCGATGAAGATATTTCCTCCTTCAATGAGCTGAGGGAAATACCGGTAAAATAGCGTTAAGAGCAGGGTTCTTATGTGGGCGCCGTCTACGTCGGCATCGGTCATAATGACGATTTTATGATAACGCAGTTTGCTTAAGTCAAATTCTTCCGCAATGGCCGTGCCCATGGCTATAATCAACGCCCTTATTTCTTCCGAAGCGAGCATTCTGTCTATTCTTGATTTTTCTACGTTTAAAATTTTGCCCTTAAGCGGCAGGATCGCCTGCGTCTTTCGGTTACGGCCCTGCTTACTCGAGCCACCGGCCGATTCGCCTTCAACAATGAACAGTTCCGATTCCGAAGGATCTTTGGAAGAACAATCAGCCAATTTGCCGGGAAGAGTGAATCCCTCAAGCGCCCCCTTGCGTATCACGCTCTCGCGGGCGGCTTTGGCGGCAATACGCGCCTTTGCGGCCAATATCACCTTGCCCATGATGTCGCGGGCATCGTTGGGATTTCTTTCAAGCCAGTCGGCAAGTTCGGTATTAACCACCGCCTCAACAACGGTTCTGGCCTCCGGCGTGCCGAGTTTGGCCTTGGTTTGGCCTTCAAATTGCGGCTCCCTTAATTTTACCGAGACGATAACCGTTAACCCCTCGCGCATATCTTCGCCTCCAAGATTGTCATCTTTTTCTTTCAAGAAACCGTTTTTGCGGGCGTAATCGTTGAATGTCCGGGTAATGGCCGAACGAAAACCCGTAAGATGCATCCCACCCTCTATGGTATGGACATTGTTGGCGAAACTTAATTCATGGCCGGAAATGTCATTGGTGTATTGGAATGATACTTCCACGAAAATTCCCTGCTGGTCCTTGGCGGCGTAGAAAATATTGGGATGCGTGGGTTCCTGGTGCCTGTTAAGAAAGCTTACATAAGAAACGATGCCGCCCTCAAAATAAAAAGCGTATGAAGGATGAACGACGTGTTCATGTTCTTTGTCTTTTTCCGTTGCCCGTATCTGAATTGGAGAGCGTTCATCCGAAACGGATATTCTGACTCCTTTGGTCAGGTAGGCCTGCTGGCGGATGTGGTTCAATATCTGATGCCAGTCAAAAGCTATTTCTTTAAAAATTTCTGGGTCAGGCTCAAAAGTTACTATAGTCCCGGTATCCGGAGCGCTGCCGACTTTTTTAATCGGTTTTTGGGGTTCTCCACGCTCATATTCCTGTTCATATATTCCGCCGTCCCTATGAACTTCGGCTTTCAAATATTTTGACAGAGCGTTAACAACGGAAACGCCGACACCATGAAGTCCGGCCGCGACTTTGTATGATTCGCCGCCGAATTTTCCTCCCGCATGCAGTGTGGTCATTACCGTTTCAAGCGCGGAGACGCCGGTTTGCTTATGCTTCTCAACCGGTATACCCCGGCCATCGTCTTTTACGCGTACTCGATTGTCCGGAAGAAGCGTAACCTCTATGTTTTTGGCGTAGCCACCCATCGCCTCGTCAAGCGAATTGTCAAAAACCTCCCATATTAGATGGTGCAAGCCGTCAACGCCGGTTGAGCCGATGTACATCCCGGGTCTTTTTCTGACCGGTTCCAGACCTTCAAGGACGTAGATATCTTTGGCGGTATAAGTTCCTTCGCCGTTTGTTTTCTTCGGCTCGGCCGGTTTTTTGATTTTTTTGTTTTTCTTTGGCATTTTTATCTAATCTCAGCTCCGAGCCCCTGTTCCAGGGATTTTTTAATATTTTGTTCAACTTTATCCGCCTCCTCGTCGGTTAAGGTGCGGTTATCCGATCTGTAAATTATATGGAAAGCGATAGATTTTTTTCCTTCCGGCACGTCGGGATTGTCTTCATAAATATCAAACACGTCCACATCTTGCACGATGCCGTCGGCGTCTACTTCTTCAATGCGGTTCAGTATTTCGCTTATCTTTACGTCCTTACTTACTAAGAGAGAAATATCCCTGATTATTGTCGGATACTTGGGTATCGGTTCAAATTCAAGTTCTTCCTCCATCGCTTTGATTAATGGAGCCATGAGAAAGCTGAATTGGGCCATCTCCAAGTCCTGTTTAATGCCCAACCCGCTTTTTATGTGGGGATGGAGATCGCCGATTAAACCTATCGTTTCTTCTCCGATTTGAACCTCGGCTACTCTGGCCGGATGATACCAATCTTTGGTTGAATAACTTGGATTTGTAATATCGCTGAACTCGGCATCGTCAATACCCAACTGTCTGAAAAACGATTCTACCGCGCCCTTTAATTCAATAAAGACCTGTTTGCCCGCGATTACGCCGGCAATAATTTCTTTTTCTTCTACCTCATCGCCTTTTTGGGAAAAGACATTACCCGTTTCAAATAAACGGACCGAATCGGAAAATCGCAAATTTTTTACAGTCGCCAAAATCAGGCCGGGAATCAGCCCAGTACGCAGATATTTTGCCTCTTGAGAGATGGGATTAGCGATTTCGGGCGCATTGGAAACGTTGAAAGCTTCTTTGGCCTTCTCGCTTAAGAAGCTGTAATTGTAGCATTCAGCGAACCCCATTCCTTTTAGAATATTTTTCATCAGATTGCGGGCCCTGGTCGTCTGTTCAACATCCCAATCCTCGCTTGCCCTGCTTTCCGCGGGGCGGTAAATGCTCATCGCCGGTGGGACTGGTTTAATGTTTTCGTATCCGTATATTCTCGCGATCTCTTCAATGACGTCTTCGGGGGTTTGAATATCCAATCTGTAGGTCGGCACGGTAACAACGAATTTATTAGCGTCGGATTTCACCGGCTGACATATTCTTGAAAGTATTTTGCCGACTTCCTTTTCCGGGATCTGGGCGCCTATCAGAGAATTGACATAGGGTTTTTTAACGGAAATCTTCCAAGGCTTGATCTCGCGTGGATAAACGGTAACGTTGCCCTTTGTTATTTCTCCGCCTGCCAATTCTTGTATAAGCTTGGCGGCTCTGCGAATAGCTTGTCCGGCTAAGTTCGGATCCAGGCCGTAAGAGAATCTGATTGACGCATCCGTTCTTAATCCTAAGTTGGCGGATGTTCTGCGGATGTTCGTGCGGTCAAAATTGGCCGACTCAAGCACGATCGTGCGGGTTGATTCAATAATTTCCGAACCATAGCCGCCTTTGATGCCGGCAATGGCTAACGGTTTTTCTTCATCGGCGATCAATAGCGTGTTTTCGCCTAATTCGTATTCTGTTTTCGCCTCGTCTAATGTGGTTATTTTTTCACCCTGCCTGGCGTTCCTGACTATAATCTTCTTGCTCGCTTGTTTCTTGTCGCTTGTCTCTAATTTGTCAAAATCAAAAGCGTGAAGCGGCTGGCCCATTTCAAGCATCACATAATTGGCCGCGTCTACGATATTGTTAATTGATTTTAAGCCAAGACTTACGAGAGTATCTTTAAGCCATTTTGGCGACTCCCCGATTTTTACATTCTTTATGACTTGAGCCGTGTATCTGGGGCACAATTCGGGGTTTTTAATCTCAACTTTGAGTAAGTCCGATGTTTTTTCGGACGTTTCCTTGTGATCAAGGTCAATTTCTCCCAATTTACCGCCAGTCAGCGCGGCAATTTCCCGCGCTATTCCGTAATGCGACAATAAATCGCTGCGATTCGGAAGAATTTTTACGTCTAAAATATAGTCGCCATTTAATTTTAGCGTTCCTTCTACTTCGGCCGTTTTCAAAGTTAAAATTTCAGCCAGCTCTTCGGGCGATAATTTTGTATCTACATATTTTTTTAGAAGATTATAGGAAAATTTCATTTCAGAACTGTTTTAAAAATCTTAAATCGCTGGAATAAAATAACCTTATGTCGTCAATACCATATTTAAGCATGGCCATTCTGTCCACGCCCATGCCGAATGCAAAACCCTGATATTCGCCGGGAACATAACCAGCCATTTTAAAAACCTTTTGATTAACCACTCCGCCGGGCACTACTTCAAGCCACCGACCTTTCAGCTTGCCTTTTGTCCCCTTGATGCACACTTCCACGCTCGGTTCCGTAAATGGGAAATAGCTGGATACAAATCTAACCTCGATCTTGTCTTTGAAAAATTTATTAAAGAAATATTCCATTACCCCCTTCATGTTAGCTAACGAGACATCTTTGCCGACCATAAGGCCCTCAATCTGGTGGAATTGCATTTCGTGGGTTGCATCGGTGGCTTCATTCCTGAAACACCGACCCGGGACAATGATTCTAAACGGCGGCTGATGCTTTTCCATATATCTTACCTGGACAGCTGAAGTATGGGTGCGAGGCAGTAAATGGGCGCGCGGATCTTTTTGGGCTTCTTCCGACTGCTTGAGCCAAAAAGTATCCTGCATCTCGCGCGCCGGATGGTCTGCTGGAACATTAAGGGCATCAAAGTTATACCATTCGGTTTCAACTTCGGGGCCCTCCACTATGTCAAAGCCCATTGAGCGGAAAATGTCCTCAATCTCCTGCCTGACAATCGTCAGCGGATGGAGATGTCCGTGTTCAACGCGCCTGCCCGGGGCAGTTACATCAATTTTCTCCTGTTCTATTTTTCGGGCTAACTCTTCCGATTTCAGTTGTCGCGCCTTTTCCTCTATTTCCGTTTCCAATTTTCCGCGGAGATCATTGGCTAACCGGCCCGATTTTGCCCTTTCTTCCGGGGGCAGATCTTTTAGGGAACGCAAAAACAGGCTCAATTCCGATTTGCGGCCGAGATATTTTGTCCGCAGATTTTCAAGTTCAGCCGGAGTTTTGGCGCGGGACAGATCCTGAAGAGCCGCCTTTTCTATTTTAGCGATATTGCTCATTGTCTAAAAAAACATTTTGATTAAAATCACGGCCGCGATCAGAATGGGGAATGACAGGCCCAGCAATATAGAGTCGTTAAGAAGGGACTCATAAGTGGTTTTATCCAGGGGGCGCGGCTTAGGGAGCCGTTTTTTTATTGAAAAAATGATCAGGGTGCCGCCTCCCCAAGCGAGAATGAACAGGGCAACAAAAAATGAAGCTTTCAGGAGGGGCGAAGCAACCGCGGGGTCAGTTTGCCAGACGATCAGTCTAAGCCCTAATGCCGATATTACCGTTGACATTACAACCCCAAAAACCTGCCACTTCATACCCGGTATATCAACTTTCAATTGCCTCTGCGATTTCTTAACAAATCATTTAAGTATTGAAAGTCGTTGCTATTTAGAAAGACCCGGTATGCAACTTATCGGCATGGAAATCTGTTGAAAGTTGTATTACCGAGCATACTCTAATTTTAGCATAAAAACTATGAACAATCAATAAAAAACGAAACTGGCTAGACGCCAGTTTTACCGCCAAATTTGATGCGCGGTGCGCGGTGGATGGGATTTCTCTTCCCCCGTCACTCGCCGTGCCTTCGGCACAAGGCTTGCTCCTCCTCCAGAGCCCGGGTCTCAAAAATGTAAAGCAGTTTACATTTTTTGAGTACCCTTCAAATCCCAACCCCGCTCAAAAGATAGAAAACCTCGACTAGCGAGGTTTTTGATTTCTTTTGCGCGGTGGATGGGATTTGAACCCACGATCTCTGCCGTGACAGGGCAGCGCTTTAAACCAGCTAAGCTACCACCGCATCCCATTGCTTTTCGTATTTTACCCCATTTTTTATAAAAAGAAAAGGAGCGCCCTATCTTTCAAAGGACTCTTTTCTTGATGCTTGGGTCAACCGGGTCAGATATTTTGCCGGCTCTCGAGCGATTTTTGCCCGGGCGTCGGCGAGGGTCTTTTCTCCGGAATAGCTTACGGCTGACTGAAGGTGTCCCTTTATCCGCTTTAAAATGTTACCCACCGGTCCTATGTACGGGATTTTTTTAGACAGGCCTTCTGCCGGCGTGCTTAATTTTTCCGCGACCTCATTTTCGTCGTAAGTTCCGGCGATAACCGCTTCCGGTGATGTCATCCCTCTGTAAAATTTAAATTTTTGACCGGTTGAAGGATCCTCAATAATTTGTCCAGGCGATTCGTCCGTCCCCGAGAATATCCCGCCAGACATTATAGTTGATGCGCCGCAAGCAATTGCAAGAAAAATGTCTTTGTCGTAATTTATTCCCGCGTCGGAGATTATCGGTACTTCATCACCGATGGCAAGATAGGCTTCTCTTATAGCTTGAAGCTGTGGAACTCCGAATCCGGTTTCAAGCCGGGTTCTGCATCCCTTGCCAGGGCCAATACCTACCTTAATCCCATCCACTCCTAAGTCCAGCAAAAACTTCGCGCCCTCAGCCGTAGCGACATTGCCACATATCAACTCAACCTCTCCGAATTTCGCCCTAAAATTTTTAATAGCCGTCTCCATTACAGCCGAATGTCCGTGAGCGATATCAATTACGATGCAATCTGCCCCGGCATTTATAAGTTCGTACGCCCTTTCCAGATACTCGCCGGTGGCCCCTATCGCCGCCCCAGCCAGTAATTTGCCCTTCTTGTCTTTGCTGGAGTAAGGTTTTTGCTGGGCCAGGCGCAAGTCTTTCATTGTTATTAATCCGGCGATTTGCCCGCCTTCATACACGAGAGGCAGCTTCTCAATTTTGTTCTCACGCATTATTTTTTCCGCCTCCTCCATGTCCATATTGGGATAGCCGGTAATTAATTTCTCATTGGCGGTCATAAACTCTTCCACTTTTGCATTCGGAGAGCCGGTTCCGTTGCGCATGTCACGGTTTGACAAAATTCCGGCAAGCACACCGCTTCCGGGAGCTGTCTCCACCAGAAGTCCGCTTATCTTGTGGCTCTCGGTAATACTTTGCGCCTCGGCTATGGCGGCTTCGGCGTGGATTTTTAGGGGATTTTCAATTACAAAAGAGTGTTGCCTTTTTACGTATCTGACCATATCTACCTGTTTTTCAATCGGGCAATTCCTGTGCAAAAAAGCAAAAGCGCCTTCAAGTGACATCGCTTTCATCATTTCTCCTTCCGCAACCGTGTCCATATTAGCGGCAATCATCGGCAGGCTTATTTTGATGTTTCTGGACAGGGGCATGGTTAAATCTACTTCCTTTCTTGTCCCAACTACACTCTTTTGCGGTCTAACCAAAAAGTCGTCAAAAGTTGTGCTTACGAAAATTTTTTCTATTTCCCGATTCATATTTAAGGTGTTTTAAACCTCAGCCAGTATAGAAGAAATATATTGAAAGCGCAATTTGTTGTTCCAAGAATAAAAAGAGCCCTCGGGGCGCGCGTTGCGCGCCGCGAGGGCAGATGGCCGTTCCGGCCGAGGTCACTCTTTCTTTTGTCGCCACCGTCGGCCAATCACGCCAAAGCCGATGAGGCCCGCCCCGAGCCCAGCGAGGGCGCCCGTTGCCGGCTCCGGTACCTGCGAAGCGGCGCCGGACACGAACTCCTGGTTGACGCCTCCGTGGCCGTTGTTTCCACCGACGAGCGGAGTGTAAACACGGAAGTCGTTGTAATCCCAGGCCGAGGGGTCCTGACTCTGGGCCCACGTAACCCACCCGGCAGATCCCGCGGGATCGGGCACTCCGACCGGATTGAAGAGGTTCCAGACCGCGAAATTAAGCGCGCCGATAACGGGGGCGGACTGGTTACCTGGCTGGTTCATCTGCCAGATCAGCATCGCCGTCATCTTGTAATTCAATAGCTGTTGCGACGTCGGCGGCCCGGATTGAGCGTACATCGCGTACGTGAGCGATGGAATCGTGCTCACGTTCACGCTGAACGAACTTGGAACGTACGTCGTGTCCACATAGTCGTTGCAGATGATCTGCAACGGCGTGACGCCGTTCAGGACGGCGCCGATCGGCCCGACGTAGACCCCGCTGTAGGTAAACCCCAGCGGCCCCGTCACATTGAGGGTGTCCGCTCCCGCCACGGCGGCGGCGAGCAGAAAAACGGCAACAAAAATGGACTTTTTCAAGGTCCCTCCTTACCCCACGATTTTCCTGCGCAAGCGCAAGAAGGGGGTACAGTATTAAGTATAGTCTAAAGGAGGAGTTTTGTCAATAATCCCGCCGAATAAATACAAAAAGCGCCTATTCGGCGCCGCTGATCAAAGACCATATTTCCTGGCGTTTTTCATGAATTGGCGAATAACAGATGGCCGCCACGCCTCAAAATTTCCGGTTTTATACCACCTTACTAAGGTGGCAATTATCAAAGCATCTATGATCAGGTTATTTTTGCCAATGCTCCACATAAGCCAAATCATTAAAGCGCACATACCTAAGGTAGCAATATCACCAAGCATTACCATGGCCTGAAGGGCGTACTTCATTTTGTTTTCCCTTGTTTAAAACGAACTGCTGAAAGTATATGACAACAAAAAATCAGGGTCAAACCGTCAGCTTTGCTCTTGGTACAATTTCGCTTCGCTCAATCGTACCGGCGGGTGGAGTCGAACCACCGTCCAAGGCTTATGAGTCCTTTGTTCTGACCGTTGAACTACGCCGGCATTGTTTTTAAAACAATAACTCATTTTCCCATTAAATTCAAGAAAACAAACGGAACTCTATTTGACAAGCCAAGAAAATTAAGGTAATGATATATCCAGCATTTTTTCACAAAGAGGAGTTTCTAATGGAACAAGCACGGTTGCCTACACATGTGGCTATAATCCCTGATGGTAATCGTAGGTGGGCGAAAGAGCGCGGGAGACCCGGATTTGAAGGGCACATTGAAGGAGCAAAAAGATTCCGGGAGATCAGCAAGGCCGCCTTTGAAATAGGTATTCGTTATTTCACTTTTTGGGCCGCTTCTGAAGATAATTTAAGAAATCGCGATATTGCCGAGGTCGCACAGCTTGTTTTGCTTTTCAGGAAAGAATTGGAAAAGTGGCAGACCTTGAATAATTGCCTGAAAAACAAGATAAGATTCAGAGTCTTTGGAAGAGGGCATAGAATCGTGAACGACGACCGTCTCCCAAGCACGATCACTGCTCTTCAGGAACGGACTAAGGAATTTGATCAGCGATTTTTAACCATCCTTTTCGGCTATAACGGAGTGCACGAGATGGTAGAGGCGGTAAAGATGGTCTGGAGGTTTCCTTCTAATAATATTGAGCACTTTGATGAAGATGCCTTAAGAAGGGCCTTGTGGACGCGCGACTTGCCCCCCGTTGACTTAATCATAAGAACTGGCTCATGCGAAGAAGGGCCGAATTGGAGCCACGGCAGCTCCGGATTTATGATGTTACATGCGGCTAACGCCAAGACCTACTCCCCGCCGACTCTTTGGCCGGATTTCACGGTTGAAATGTTCCGCCAGACGATTGCCGACTATTCAAAATCCTCGCGCCGCTTCGGCGCGTGAAAAAATAGCCCTGCCTTAGCGGGGTTTTCCCAGTAATACAACTTTGACAAATGTTTTGCGTCTCGCAAAACATCAAGCGGGACGCAAGTCAAAGTTGATATACTGGGTTTTTATTTTGTAGAGCGCGGGAAAGATATCCACTCACGCACTTTTTCCGTTCGTAGTATGATTATCATAGTAGATAATGGAGGGTATCTATTTAATTTTGCCGGATGCCGCGCATACCGACAGAGTTATCGGATTACTCGCACATACGCATGAGTAAAAAGGTTTGGATTTGGATAATAGTAATTTTGGTCGTTGTTTTGGCGGTATGGAAGTTGCCCAGCTGGTTGGGCAAGGGCTGGGAAGAACTGGGCCTGACGAGTCCTTCGCCAAGTCCGACCCCAAGCTCGGGTTACGTGCCGGGCAAAAAGACCACTTCAACCACTGGCCAGACTTACGATCAGACCCTTGCGGCATATGCCGACAGAAGAATTCAGTTCAATGAAAAATGCCAAGGCATTCCCGGCCAGATAGTTTTGAAAACGGGAACGAAAATAATGCTTGATAACCGCTCAAAGTATGTTCAGACGATAAATTTGGACGGCACAAAGGTTGTTTTGCCCGCCTATAGCTGGCAGATCGTTACTATTACGACAAAAAATCAACTGCCGTATAACTATGGGATTGATTGCAAGTCAGACGGAGGTAGCACGGAAAACGGCGCGATGATAAACCTTCAGGCTCTCATCGGCCAGTAAATTAAATCTTCAAATCTAAAACGCCCGCAAGGGCGTTTTTAGATTATTGTTGCGGGGGCCGGATTCGCTTTCGCCTCTCGTCGGCTTCCGCCTCCTCGGGTTCAAGTACCGGCCTCGCAGTGATTTTTGCCATTTGCAAAAATCACATCACTCCGGCTTCAAATCCCAACAGGACACGAGCAGTCGTGTCCTTCCCCCGCGAACATCAGTCAGAAATGAAAAACACCTCCTTTTGGAGATGTCTTCATTTCTGAATGTTGCGGGGGAGGGATTTGAACCCCCGATCTTTGGGTTATGAGCCCAACGAGATAAGACCACTTCTCCACCCCGCGATAAACGCATTTGAACTCTAGCATAAAATTAAAACAGAGACAATCTCCATTTTAATTTTATGCAATCTTTAATTACACACCCCCGTCGTGGCGAAGCAATTAGGGCAGGAGTAGCAGGAGCCGGTTTTGAACATTATCGTGCCGCAGTCCGCGCACAAAGGAGCGTCTGTGTGGCTTTCGTCCAGACCTTGTTCCCAATTAGCGGCGGCGGAAACCGCGATAGCGGGAGTTACCGGCAGTTCCAACCTCTGCTCCTTTTTTTCTTCGCCTTGACCGAAAGTCAGTTTCAACTGGGCGTGCTCCGACCCGAATATTTCCTCTTTGTCCTTATCCGAAAGGAATTTATGCCCCAGATATTTGAAAATGTAGTCAATGAAAGATTTAGCGAAAGGAATTTCGGAATTGCTCGTAAATCCAGCCGGTTCAAACCTTAGATCTTTGAATTTTCTGACCAATGTTTTAAGCGGTATGCCGGATTGCAGGCACATTGAAGTAAGAGTGGCGATAACATCAAACAGTCCCGAAATCGTGCTCCCCTCTTTGGCTATGGTAATGAATGTTTCACCGGGTTTCATGGAGTCCGGATAAAGGCCGATGGTCAAATAGCCCTCATGGTTTGCCAAAGAAAATTTATGGGTGATTGACGGTCTTTCGTTCGGCAATTTTATTCTGGTATAGCCGTTTATTTTTTCAACAAGACCCTGTTCTTCTTTTTTC
>ERZ1292629.1170-Hain-H43-01um-R1-1170-length-26748-cov-6_pt1 | contig 26748 bp, 25 predicted proteins | sample MGYA00564399_ERZ1292629 | MGnify/ENA primary metagenome ERZ1292629 (study PRJEB36523, sample SAMEA6512636) | groundwater metagenome | collected 2019-01-08 | study: AquaDiva: Metagenomics assemblies of 32 groundwater samples
GCCGATGTAGCTCAGGCAGCAGAGCATACGCATGGTAAGCGTAAGGTCCGCAGTGCAAATCTGCGCATCGGCTCATATATGCGGAAATAAGAATAATTTTTTGCACGCCTCGCCCACAGCCTAGGTCGGGAGCTCCCGCTTCGCGGGAAGCTCTCGCGACCCGAACCCGAACAAAAAATTATTCTTATTTCCGCATAATTTAAAAAATAAAATAAATAATTATGCCAGCAAAAAAACCATTTATAAAATTGCAGTGCAGTGTTTGTAAAAAAGTAAATTATTTTACCAAAAAAACCAAGAAAACCGCAGAAAAAAAATTAGAGCTGTCAAAATTCTGCAAATGGTGCAAAAAACACACACCGCACAAGGAGGCGAAGCGATAAAATTATTGTGCGACAAAATTAAGCCCGAGTTTGCAATTCGGGTTTTTGGTTGAAAAATTGTGTTTATTGTGGTATTTTGTACTTAATGGGGGTGTAGTTCAATGGTAGAATTGTGGTCTCCAAAACCACTGATCAAGGTTCGAATCCTTGCGCCCCTGCCAGTTTGCTATTTATGCAGAACAAGAAAAAGAAAAACTTAAATTTCTCCGTTAACGACCTAATTCTATTTTGCATACATTCTATAAGCTCTAACAACGAGCAGTGCAGTTTTGAACGTTTGGTAAAAGAATCTTTTACCTTGTTTCCGGAGACATTGAAGTTTGACAGGTATCCAATTTGGCCGGATTCTCGGAAATTAGACAGGCCGTTACGCGCCTTAAGAAAAGAAAAACTGATAATAGGCGACCCAAAGACAATATTTATGCTTACTAAAAAAGGCGAGAAAAAAGCTTCAGAGATTTTCAGGGCTCTAAGACAAGGAAAACTACTCTAAAATCAGAAATAAGCTTATTTCCGACATAAAATAAATGAACTTAATTGATTCCTTAATTTTAGAAGGGTGGTTAAAGACAGATAGTATTATTAGAGCGTTTAGGAAAATAAAAAGAGAAGAATTCGTTCCGGAAGAATTAAAAGGTTCGGCAGAATTAAATGAAGCCCTGCCGATTGGTTTTGGCCAGACGATTTCGCAACCATTAACGGTTGCTTTTATGTTGGAATTATTGCAACCCGCGGCGGGAGACAAAATATTAGATATTGGTTCTGGTTCCGGATGGACAGCAGCGCTTTTAGCTGAAATAGTTGGTAGAAAAGGAAAAGTTGTTGCTATAGAAGTGATTTCAAAGCTAAAAGAATTTGGCGAGAAAAATGTTGCTAAGTATGGTTTTATAGATAAAAAGATAGTTGAATTTATCTGCGCTGACGGTTCAAAAGGGTTTAAAAAGGAGTCGCCCTATGATAAAATATTAGTGTCGGCCGCGAGTTCTTTGGGCATCCCGGAAGAATTAAAAAATCAGCTGAAAATTAAAGGCAAATTAGTTTGCCCTATTGGTAATTCAATTTGGCTGTTTATTAAAAAAAATGAAAAAGAGTTTGAAAAAAAAGAATACCCCGGTTTTGTTTTTGTTCCGCTGGTTTGAAGCTCAAGACTTTTCTAAAATAGAGACAAAAACCCTTAAGAAGATTACATCAGTAATCGGTATTTTATTATTGGCGGCGTTTTTATTTGTTTTTTTCGAAATATATATACCTATAAACCCAATATCTCATGAAACAATTACCTATACGGTGCCAAAGGGGTGGGGAGACCATGATATTGCCAAAGATTTAGAAAAGTTAGGCATAATAAGAAGCGATTATTTTTTTAGGTTTTATGTTATAATTTCTCTTCAATATTCAAGTTTGCAGGCTGGAAAATATAATTTATCGCCAAGAATGTCTACCTACAAAATTGTAAAAAAAATGGTTCAGGGCGATGTGTTAAAAAACAAGCTTGTCATTCCCGAAGGCTGGGATATAAAAGACATAGCAGAATACTTAGAATCAAAAGGAATTTGCAGCAAAGACGATTTTATTCAGTTATCTAATAAAGATTTTAGCCAAGAGTTTGATTTTCTTAAAGATAAGCCAAAGAACGTTGGCTTAGAAGGTTATCTTTTTCCAGATACGTACGAAGTTTCAGAAGGTCAGACTTGCCAAGATATTATAATAACTATGCTGGCTAATTTTGAAAAAAAGCTGACACCCGAGCTGCGAGAGCAAATCATAAATCAAGAGAAATCTATTTTTGATATAGTGACAATGGCTTCTATGATTGAAAAAGAAGTAAAAACATTAGAAGACAAAAAGATTGTTTCGGGTATCTTGTGGAAAAGATTAAAAATAGGCATGCCCTTGCAGATAGATGCGACCATAAATTACATTACAGGTAAAAACGATCCTGGGGTTGCCATAAAAGACACTAAAATTGATTCGCCGTATAATACATATAGATATAAAGGACTGCCCAAGGGCCCTATTTCAAATCCTGGCATAGATTCTATTGCAGCTGCATTAAATCCTACAGATAGTCCATACTGGTTTTATTTATCAGACGGAAGAACAATATTTAGCAAAACCTTAGAAGAGCACAACACAGCTAAAGCAAAATATTTGGGCTCTTGACATATAGAACAAGATAGATTAGGATACAAAATATAATTAATAATCCGCAGACAGCAGGTACCCTGAGTTTATCGAAGGGATAATCCCTGCCGAGGATAAACATTATTTTAGTGTTTGTTTGTCTGCGGTAAAACGCAGTTTTTTTATTATGGCGCTTACTAAACAGCAAAAAACAAAGCAGATAAAAGATGTAAAAGAAAAGCTCTCAAAGCAAAAATCAGTGATTTTTGTTGATTTTAGCAAGGTTTCTTCAAAGGACATGTTCGGCTTGAGGAGAGCTTTAAAAGAAGCCGGGTGTAATCTCAAAATAGCTAAAAAGACATTAATAAGAATTGCTTTCGGCCAGTCAAATATTTCTTTCTGGAACAAGATGAAATCTATCATTCCGGGCCAATTAGCATTGGTTTTCGGCATAGAAGACGAAATAGCTCCTGCAAGAATTTCAAACAAGTTTGCAAGGGAGCACGAGAACTTCAAGATTTTGGGCGGAATATTTGAAAATAGATTTATTGACAGAGAAAAAGTTTTAGCATTAGCTAATTTACCTTCAAGAGAAGAGTTATTGCAAAATATAGTGGGGGTAATTGCCAGCCCGCTTTCAGGTTTTGTAACAGTTTTACAAGGCAATATTAAAGGTCTGGTAATAATATTAAGTAAAATTAAAAAATTATGACAGAAGAAATGGAAAAAGTAGAAGTGCCAGCCAAGTTTGAAAAATTGGTTGAAGAAATAGAGAAGATGTCAGTTTTAGAGTTAGCTGAATTAGTCAAAGTTTTAGAAAAGAAGTTTGGCGTTTCAGCCGCCGCTCCAGTAGCAGTGGCCGCAGTAGCAGATGCCGCCGCTCCAGCTGAGGAAAAAACATCTTTTAATGTTGAATTAAAGGATGTTGGAGCTCAGAAAATAGAAGTAATTAAAGTTGTCAGGGATGTAACTGCTAAGGGCTTGAAAGAGTCTAAAGATTTAGTGGATGCCTCAGCAGCTGGAACAGCTCAAATGATTAAAGAGGGAGTAAAAAAAGAGGAAGCAGATGAGATTAAAAAGAAATTTGAAACCGCAGGAGCAAAAGTGGAAATTAAATAAAAAAGTAAAAAACAGGGGGTTTCCCCTGTTTTTTTGTTATAAAAATGTTAAAATTACTTAATGGACGATTAGCTCAGCTGGTTAGAGCGTTGCATTCACATTGCAAAGGCCGCAGGTTCGAGTCCTGCATCGTCCACTAAATTTTATGGCAGCTGTATACAAAAAACTTCACTGGACCGAGCACTCAAAAATTAAAATGAGGCAGTATGGGCTTTCAAAACAAAAGTTGCTGGGCATACTTTACAGGCCAGAAAGAAAAGAGCAGGGGATTGTACCGGGGACAACTGCTGTGATGAAAACAAATAACAAATTTAAAAATAAATGGCAAAGGAAAGCTCCTGGAGAAATATGGCTCATGTACAAAGACGTCAAAGATTTAAGAAAAATAATCAGCGCCTGGCGTTATCCTGGAATTTCTAAACCCGGCGAGGAAATTCCAATACCCGAAGATATCCGCCAGGAAATATTAAGAGAGGAAGCTTAATTTTATTGTGCGACAATATATTTAAGTAAATAATATGGATACAAATAAAATCATAGGTTATATTTTATTGGCCGCGGGTCTCTTGCTCATAGTTTGGACAATCTACCAGTCGTATAATATTTTTACCGCAAAAGTTTCAGCTCCCTTTATTTTTAGAGTTCAGGCAGTTGCAAAGACATCGGAAAGCGCCGGAGGAAATTTGCAAGAACTATTGCAGCAGCAAATGCAGCAAGAGCTTCAAAAACAAATCGGGCAGATATTACCCGCGGACACAATTCCTAAAATTTTAAACCTGGTAAGCTGGTCAATTTTAGCAGGTATTTTAATCTTTGCGGGAGGAACAGTGGCGGGCATTGGCATAAAAATGGTAAAATAACAAAATGGAAGATACCCCAAAAAGACTGCAAGCAAATAGGCAAGATAACATCTTTTCTTTGTGGGTTTTGTGGCAGTTTTACGAAGTGCCCAAGTTTTTGTTGCAGGTCTGGAACAACTATTTTATGTTCGCATCTAACTTCTTTTCAGTGAAGATGCTTTTGAAAACGTTCTTTGCTCCGTGGAGAAGGTACAACTGGAGGTATCCCAAAGGATTTGATTTAACAGAGTTTTTCAATACATTTGTTTCCAATGCGTTTTCCCGTGTTTTGGGAGCCTTAATGAGGATTGTTTTGATTATAATTGGAATTCTCTTGCAGGTTTTTGTTGCCATAGCCGGCCTAATAATTTTTACAGGCTGGCTTTTAATCCCCCTTATTATTATCGCGGGATTTTTATTTGCTCTAATGTTCTGATATGTTTAATTTTGATTTTCAAAAAACAGCGGTCTTACAGGCAGTAAGGAGACAAAAGTTTCCGCTTTTTAAGTTTGCGAAATTTTTCAAAAACTTTTTTTTGGTAATGTTAGTGTTGTCTTTGTGCCTTTTGGTTTTTTCTTTTGCTAATTTATTTTCGGGAACCGCTGCAGCAAGAATGGTTGCTTTGTTTTTGTCTTTTTATTTAGTTTTTAATAACCTGTATCTTTTTTCAGAGTTAAAAATTAAAAGGCCGAAAATTCCGGAAAGCGATAATTTGGCTGAGTTTTTAAGTTTTGACGCAACGAAAATTGTGGTTGACGCAATAAGCTTTTGTAAAAAAAGAAAGCTCGTTGTTAATTCTTCCTCTCTTTTTTATTTTGCTTTAAAATCAAGCAAGGATATTGCTTTAATTTCTCTTAGGCTCGGGTTAGACATAAAAAAACTTCAGGATGATTTGAAAAACTATTTAGAAAAATCACAGAGGCAAGACCAGTCTGCAGGACTTTTTTCTAAAGACTTCCAAGACACTATAACAGAAGCTATAAAGCTCTCAAAAGACAGGGGCCGCAATACTATTGGAGAAAAAGATATTTTAGTTGCTTTGGCAAACTGTGACGATTTCTTTAAAAAGGTTTTAATTGATTCTGATTTAAAAAAAATAGATGTTGAGAATATAACTTTGTGGTTGGATTCAGCCGAAGACTTTTTGGAAAAAAATAGAAAGTTTTGGACATATGAGAACTTAGCTAAAAAAGGCTCATTGGGAAAAGATTGGGCTTCGGGGTACACCATAAATTTAGACCAGTTTTCTGTTGATTGGAGAAAGGTTGTTTCTAGATGGACGTTTAAAGAAATAATAGGCCACAAAAAAGAAATAGAGGAAACTGAGATGGTTTTGGCAAGGTCAAAGATGAGCAACGCTCTTATTATTGGCGATCCCGGCACAGGGAGAAAGAGCATAGTGGAAGCTTTAGCTCAAAAGTGCTATTTAGGCTCAAGCTTGCCTGAGCTAAATAACAAAAGAGTAGTAGAGTTAGACGTTGTTTCATTGTCAGCTGAAGTGCAGGATTTTGAAAAGCTGGAAGCTCTTTTAGACCAGATATTTGGAGAAGTTTTGGCTTCGGGAAACGTTATATTAGTAATTGATGAATTGCAGAATTTTGTTGGTCAGGATGTGCAAAAACCGGGAGCTGTTGATATTTCCGGCATACTTTCAAAGTATTTAGCCATACCCAGTTTTCAATTTGTTGGCATAACATCTTATGACGGCCTTCACAGAAATATAGAGCGCAACCCTTCTTTCGTGGATTTTTTCAGGAAGATTGAAGTGCAGGAGATTTCAGAAACCGAAACAATAAGGGTGCTGCAGGGTTCTGCCCTGGAGTTAGAGTATAAGTATAAAATGCTGATATTGTATCCAAGTATTAGAGAGATAGTGAACTTAACAGGCAGATATATGCCCAGTTTGCCTTTTCCTAAAAAGGCGCTTGATATTTTAGACGAGGCAGTAGTTTACGTGCAGACCTTAAAAGGAAAAATAGTGATGCCTCACCATATAGCCGAACTCATTTCTAAAAAAACAGAAATACCGGTAGGCAAGATGGAAGCCAAAGAAAAGGAAACCCTGCTTAATTTAGAAAAATTAATTCACAATAGGATTGTAAATCAGGAAGAGGCGGTAAAAGAAATATCTATTGCCATGAGAAGGGCAAGAGCGGGCATTAGTTCTAAAACCAGGCCCATGGGAACATTTTTGTTTATGGGGCCTACGGGCGTTGGTAAAACAGAAACATCAAAAGCTTTAGCCCAAATTTATTTTGGAGCGGAGGAAAAAATGATACGACTGGATATGTCAGAGTTTCAGGCAATTTCAGATATTCCGCGCCTGATTGGAGCTGTAAGTCCTGTAGAAATGCAGGGGCTTTTAACTACGCCTGTCAGAGAAACTCCCTTTTCTCTGGTTTTACTTGATGAAGTTGAAAAATCGCACCCAGATATTTTAAATTTGTTCTTACAGGTTTTAGACGAAGGCCACATTACAGACGGCCAGGGCAGAAAAGTTGTTTTTACAAATACCATAATTATTTGCACCTCAAACGCTGCCGCCGATATAATTTTTAAACAAGTTGAATCCGGCCAAGCAATTGTAAAAGACAAACTTTTAGGCACTCTTTTTGAAAGAGGCACGTTTAAGCCGGAATTTGTTAACCGCTTTGACGCCACTGTTATTTTTCATCCTTTAACAAAAGAAAACTTATTGCAAATAGCTCAGCTATCTTTACAAAGCTTGCAGAAAAACTTAAAGGAAAAAGAAATTGATTTTGAAATTACAGAACCCTTAAAAGAAAAAATAGTTGAACTGTCTTACAAGCCAGCTTACGGCGCCAGAGAAATGAGAAGGGTGATACAAGACAAAGTAGAAAACGCTGTTGCCCAAGCCCTGTTAAGCGATAAAATTAAAAAAACAGATAGATTTCAAATTGACCCGGAAACCTTTGAGTTGATTGTTAACCAAGCATCCTAGGCGTTATTGACAAAGATTCTTTTAGGAGCGATAATACAACAAGAATCAAAAATGCAGGAAATAATCAGTGAAAAAAATAATTTAAACCTTCAGGCCGGCTTATTGCTAGCACTGCTTTTGTTAGGCCGCAGGCCAGGAGGTTTTTGATAAATACATAAATAAACATAAATAAAATAAAAACTCTGCATCAAAAATCCTCCAGGCCGGAGGATTTTTGATTTGGGGCTTTTAGCCCTTTGTCCTTTTCTAACTATTGGTACTTTTTGCAGGAGGCCTAACATGTGCGATTGCCGTGATGGAAACTTCGTTGTTCCTATAAGACCAGCCGCCGGAATGGGTTGGTGGCTCGGTCAGGTGCTTAGCAGGGAAGGCCGTTTTTACAGGATAAACATCCTGTGGGTTCAGGTTTCTGAGTACAATGGCGGCAATGTGATACACTCTCTGGGCGAATACGTCAGAAAGTTTGATACTGCAGCAGAGGCTATGGATTATCTGGCATCTATTGGCGTTGCCGTTTCAGTAAATTAGTACCGCAACAGCTTAGGCTCCACTTTGTGGGGCTATTTTTTTGCAATAAAAAAGCCCCGCAGCAACCGAAGTCGCCGGGAGCCTGAAACCTATTGAATCCGCCATGCGGCAGATCTACTCTTTGCCAGGAGGTGCGAGGTCCAATCCCCAGGGAGCAAAGATTGTTCCAGTCGCGCCTTCATTGACATAGCCGATTTCGATCGGGTCGTAGTAACCCTCTTCGTCGTCAATCGGAGTTTTGCATCCGATATCCATGACCCTTTGCACTTCGTTTTTCGGTATGATGACGACGTAGCCGATTCCGCAATTGAAGGTTTCGGCAGCGTCCTTTCTTGCCATGCCGATTTCCAGCATGAAACGGAAAAGCGGCGGGATTCTGTCCTCGGGCAGCCAGCTGTGTACTGTGTAGCTGTATCGTTTGTCTGAACCCAGCTTGCCAATGCCGCTGCCGGTAATCGGCAGAAAGGCGTGGACATCGACTTTAGCTTCAAGCAGAGCATCCACCAATCCAATGTACGAGCGTGTAGGAATCAGGGCTTCCTCTCCGACAGTTCTGCCGTTGAGTTTGGTTAAGAAGTTGTCGGGCAGGGTCATTACCCGCCGAATGACCGGCGAGATCCCGTTTGCATGCAAGCCGGACGAAGAAAAACCGATCAGGATGTCGCCGGGTCGGACTTTTTCTCCGGTCACGTAGCGGCGAAAAGGTGTCGCGATGCCGATGACAGCAACGCTCATCGAGGGAGCGTATTTGACCGGCGGCTCGGCTTTCATCAGATATTTGTAGGCAGGCGACTCGCCTTGACCTAATGAACATCCGGCCATGAAACAGGCGCGTTCGAAACTTGCAGCTAATGCCCTTGCCTGCGGAGTTCCGAAAAACTCGTCCGAGCCGCAGGACACTTCGTCGGTAAGGATGACCGGCATGGCGCCGTGGGCGGCATTATCGTTGGCTCCCATCAGGAAAGCGTCGATGCCGAGTCCGCCGAAATGGAATTGCCCAGTTTGGTCTTCGAGTCCAAGCTGGTTTAGTAGCATAGCAATCCATGCCTTGTTGCCCAAACCTTCCTTGGTAGCCACCCAGATTACGCGGCGTTCATCGCCTGTGTATTCGTAGCCAACCCCGTGGCTATTAGTCGCCGGAATGATGGAGACATTCCGGCGTTGCGACAAGTACATGGTCTTGCGGGCCACTTCACACATCAAGTCCTTGAACGGCTTAATTACGGAGTAGTCCACACCTGCCAGAGCGTTTTCATTTCTCTCACGAGTTGTGTTGGTAGACATGGTACACTCTCTGTCTTTCTGTTCCAATCACCCGAAAATATCCGAAACGAAATCGGAAAGTAAATTTTTTAGGTGCTAACTAAAGTTTAGCAAATATGAATTAAAAGTCAAATTTTCTATTGTGCGACAATGAGAATAAAATTAGCTGTGGATAAAGAGTGGAGAAATATGTTCATTTGCGAACAAAATATGTATTTGGAGAAAAGTGTTGACCAAAGCCTATAAAATGGGCTATAAATAAGATGAAGTGGGTAGTTGTGGATAAGTGTGGGAAAAGTCATTAAACCTGTGGATAAGTAATAACATGTTAATAGGTCAATACGAACACACAATTGATAATAAAAAGCGATTAGCTCTGCCTGCTAAATTCAGAGGCGAGCTTGGAGCTCAGATAATAATTACTCGCGGCATTGAGTCCTGTCTTGCCGTGTATACAGAAAAAGAATGGAAGGTAGTATCGGAGAGATGGGGAAGTCTTACTATAAGCCAGCCCGAAGCAAGGTCTTTTACCAGAATGATGTTAGCTGGAGCTATGGAGGTTTCTTTAGATAAGTTAGGCAGAATACTTATTCCAGATTACTTAAAAGAATACGCCGGCTTAAAAAAGAATGTGGTAATTTGCGGTTTGTCTAACAGGTTAGAAATCTGGGATTCTGTAAAATGGGAAACATATAAAAAGAAAGCGGAAAAAGGAGTAGATGAAATTGTTTCAAAATTAGGAGGATTAGGGATATGATACACATTCCAGTTCTTACAAAAGAAGTATTGCAATATTTAGACCCTGGTCAGAACGAAAACTTTATTGATTGCACAGTGGGGCAAGGCGGTCATGCAAAGCTAATTTTAGAAAAGTCAGAACCCAAAGGAAAAGTTTTGGGAATTGATTTGGACTTGCAGCAGATTAAAAACAGCGAATTTCTGATGGCGAGTTCCAGGGGCAGATTGATTTTGATAAATGATTCTTATGCTAATTTGCAAGAGATTGTTGAGAAAATAAATTTTCCTCAGGTTAACGGAATTTTAATTGACCTGGGAATATCGTCAGAACAATTGGAAAGTTCGGGCAGAGGATTTTCATTTTTAAAAAACGAGCCGTTGGATATGCGCTATGATGCGGTGAACAACAGCCTTACGGCAGAAAAAATTATAAATGAATGGCCAAAAGATAAAATAGAAAAAATTTTAAAAGAATACGGAGAAGAAAAATTTTCAAGAAAAATTGCGAAAGAGATTGTAGAGAGAAGAAAGCAGGGGAGGATAAAAACTACGTTCGGGCTTATAGAAATTATAAAAGACGCAACGCCATGCGCATATTGGAGAGGAAAAATTCATTATGCGACAAGAACTTTTCAAACATTAAGAATCGCAGTTAACGATGAATTAGAAAATGTAAAAAAAGTTTTGCCCGAAGCAATTTTAGTTCTGAACCCTGAAGGAAGATTGGTTGTCATATCATTCCATTCTTTAGAGGACAGAATTGTTAAAGATTTTTTCAATAAAAAAGCAAAAGAGGGAGTAATAAAAATATTAACGAAAAAGCCAACAACTGCAGGGTTCCAAGAGCTTGGAAAGAATCCCCGCTCGCGCTCCGCAAAGTTGAGAGCAGCTATAAAAATTTTATGACAACAGCAGCCCTAAGTTATTCTCGCATAAGTTTGCCTTCAATAAACTGGAAGATTGTTTTCTTTGCGTCGCTTCTTATGTGCTCGTCTCTTTTGGTTTTTTATGCTTTGCAGATAAATGCTTTAACAAAAGGAACATATTTGATAAACAGCTACGAAAAAGAGATTAACGGTCTTTATCGTGAAAACGGTAATTTAGAAGTTAGTTTTGCAGAAAGCGGCTTTCTGGGACAGGTGTTAGCTAAAACGCAGGAGATGAACTTTTTAAAGACTACCTCGGTAAAATACATACAAATTTTAGACGCTTCTTTCGCCTCAGCTAATCGCGACAATATGAGATGAAAAATTGGCGGATAAATGTAATCTTAGTTTTAATCTTTATCTTTTGGGCAGCTATTATCAGCCGCCTGTTTTTTCTGCAAATTTTAAACCATAAGCTTTTTCAGGCGCAGGCTTTGGGCCAGCAGGTAGCTTTCAAAAGCATTCAAGGCTCAAGGGGCGAAATATTTTTTGAGAACAGCCAGGAAAATAAAGGGAGCCAAGGTTCAGGAGAAGTAAAAAGCCTGGCTATCAATAAAGATGAATGGACGATTTCTGTAATGCCGCAAGATATTCAAGACAAGTCTATTTTTGCCGAAACTCTTGCAAAAAACATCGGAGGACCCAAAGGGTACCCCAAAGAACAAATACTTTTAAAATTAGATAGTCAGGATTCTTATCAAGTTTTAAAAAAGGGTCTATCATCTGATGAGTTAGATAAAATAAAAGCGTTAAAACTAAAAGGTTTATCTTGGCAAAATGAGCCCGCGAGATTTTATCCGCAAGAAAGGTTAGCCTCGCAGGTTGTAGGCTTTTTGGGCGGAGAGGGTTCGGGCCAGTATGGCGTTGAGGGCTATTACGAGGATATTTTAAAAGGCAAATCAGGCATTAAAGAAGAGAAGAAAGGTTTAGACTCAATTTTTTCAAACGATAGCCAAGTATCCTTGGATGGCTCAGATATTTATTTAACCATTGATTACAATATACAGTTTCAAGCAGAATCTCTGTTAAAAAAGACAGCTGATGATTTAAATATAGAAGCAGGGCAGATAATAGTTTTAAAACCAGATTCTGGCAGAATATTAGCCTTGGCAAATTTTCCTTCTTTTAATCCCAATCAATATTCTAAAGAAAAGAATTTAGATGTTTTTCAAAATGGAGCTGTGCAAAAACTTTTTGAGCCAGGTTCTGTAATGAAACCATTCACTATGGCAATTGCTTTAAACGAGGGAAAAATAACGCCTGACACGACTTTTGTTGATTCTGGTTTTGTGAAATTCGGTTCTTATACAATTCATAATTTTGATAACAAAAAATATGGCGAGCAAACAATGACCCAGGTTCTGGAAAACTCAGTAAACACCGGGGCAGTGTTTGTTTCGCAGTTAATACCCCATAAAACGTATTTTGATTATATTGATAAATTCGGTTTTACTGAAAAAACAGGAGTTGATTTGCAGGGAGAAGTTTTTTCGCGCAACGAAAACTTAAAGAACGGGCAAGATATAGAGTATGCGACAGCTAGTTTTGGCCAGGGTATTGAAGTAACCCCAATACAATTTAGCATGGCTTTTAGTGCTTTAGCTAACGGTGGGAAATTAGTAAAACCATATATAGTTGAAAAAATTGTAAACGGCAAAGATGAAAGTCATACAAAGTCTCAGTCGTACGATCAAATAATTTCTCAGCAAACCATTTCTCAATTAACGCCGATGTTGGTTAGCGTTGTTGAAAAGGGTTTTGGTTCTGGAGCCAAAGTGCCTGGTTACTATATAGCTGGCAAAACCGGTACTGCTGAAGTTCCGTTAAAAAACGGTAAAGGATACGAGTCTGATAAAACCATTCAAAGCTTTATTGGTTTTGGCCCAGCCTTTAATCCGCAGTTTTTAATACTCGTAAAATTAGACAATCCTAAGGTTCCCAAATCCAGCCTTTCAGCAGTGCCTGTTTTTAAAAAACTGGCTCAATACATAATTAATTATTGGCAGATTCCGCCAGACTACGATGTGAATAAAAAGTAAAAATCTCCTTGGCGAAGCCAGGGAGATTTTTAGTTGGTGGCCCCAACCGGATTTGAACCGGTGTTCTCAGCTTGAGAAGCTGGTGTCCTAGACCGGGCTAGACGATGGGGCCTGATATCACCTTATTTTTATCATAATTTTTATCGTTTGTCTATTTGAACAGTAGCTCGTTTTTGTTTTAGATGGTAAAATAGAATAATGCTTACAAGCGATTTGTTTAAAAGATATGTTTATCCTGTAGCCATCTTGGCAGGAAGCGTCATCGGTGTTGGTTTTTTTTCGTTGCCGTATATTGCTTTGAAAACCAGTATTTGGCTGGTAGCCGGGTACCTGGCGGTTTTAACCCTTGTTATTATTTTAATTAACACTATAGTCGGCGAAATTGCGCTTAAAACCCCGGATTTCAAAAGAATTCCGGGGTTTGTGGGTTTTCATCTTGGAAAATGGGCCGAGGCGGTTTCTTTGACTGCTGCAACTTTGGGAGGATTCGGTATTTTGTTGGTTTATTTAATTGTCGGCGGTGATTTTTTGGCAAATGCATTCTCGCCGATTTTTGGAGGAAGCTATCTCCTCTATGTTGTTATTTATTTTATTCTCGCTGGTATCTTTATTTATTCTGATGTAAGGGCAATTGCCAAGGTTGAATTGGGCACGATAATGTTGCTGCTTTTGACTTTGCTCATAATTTTTATAAAAGGATTTGCCAACATAAAATTAGACAACATTTTTATCGGCAGCTGGAATACGTCGGTTAAAAATTTGTTTCTGCCCTACGGCCCGATTATTTTTTCATTATGGGGCGTGGGGCTTATTCCTGAAGTGGAAGAACTTCTGAAAGGCGATAAAAAAAACATCAAAAAAATAATTACTGCTTCGGTTTTGATTACGGCTGTAATTTATTTTTTATTTATCGTTTTAATATTGGGAATTACGGGAGCAAAAACAACAGAATCGGCTTTAGCCGGGCTTAAAGAGATTTTTGGAGGGTGGATTTTATCTGCAGGGTTTCTTGTCGGAGCTGTTGTGATTTTTAACGCCTTCATATCATTGGGACTTATCTTAAAAAAGGTTTTTATGTATGACCTCGGCGTTAAAAAGATACACGCTGTTATTATTGTCTGCACTCTGCCTTTGATTCTTTTTTTACTGGGCGTAAGGTCTTTCATACCAATAATATCTTTTATTGGAGGAATATTTCTGGGAATAGACGGCATTTTAATATTGTTAATGTATAGAAAAATCAAAGGGAAAAAAGTTATTATTTATCCTTTGTCTGTAATTTTTATATTAGGCGTAATATACGAACTAGTTTATTTTATTAATTAATTATAATTATGATTTTACAGATAGCCACATTTATAATATCTATTTTTATATTGGCTTGGTTAAGTTCCAGCCTTGTAAAAACTTTGACCAAAATAGCAAGATATCTGCATTGGCGTGAGTTTATAATCGCTTTTTTTGTAATGGCTTTTGCCGCATCATTGCCTAATTTGTTTGTTGACCTTAACGCCGCCCTGAGAGGACTGCCTCAAATTTCTTTCGGAGATATTATAGGCGGAAATTTGGTTGATTTAACTTTGGTAGCGGCTATCGCCGTGTTTTTTACAAAAAAAACATTGCCGGCAGACAGCAAAATGGTTCAAGGAAGCATGCTTTTTACAATATTGATAGCTGTTTTACCAATGTTGATGATGTGGGACGGAACCTTGACCAGAGCAGACGGGTTGGTTTTAATTTTAGCTTTTGCGGCCTATACTTATTGGATTTTTTCTAAAGAGGAAAGATTCAAAAAATTCTACGGCAAAAACGCAAAGGAAGCCGACAGTCCCATAAAAGGCCCGTATGATTTTTTGATGAATTTGGCAAAAATGATTATATTGATAGCCCTTCTTCTGCTTGCTTCGCAGGGCATCGTGAGTTCGGCGCAATTTTTTTCAGCAAAGCTCGGCGTTTCCCTTTCGCTGGTCGGAATTTTGATTGTGGGTTTGGGAAATTGTTTTCCAGAAATTTATTTTTCCATTATTTCAGCCAGAAAGGGCGAGGGCTGGATGGTTCTCGGAGATTTAATGGGTTCTGTGATTATTTGCGCCACATTGGTTCTAGGTATTATCGCCATTGTGTCGCCATTTGAAATTAAAGACCTTTCGCCATTTTTTATCGCGAGGATATTTATGGTTATTTCAGCCCTGTTTTTCTATATTGTTGTTAAAACCGGCCAAAAAATTACAAAAAAAGAAGGGCTTTTACTGCTTTCTATTTATATTATATTCTTACTGACGGAAGTTTTTATTAAGTTTTAATTTATGGCCTTTTCTGAGTATACAAACAAAAATGTTCAGGACATTGTTGTCAGCGAAGTTGTAAAACTCATCTATTTTCACTATTGGAAACCTTCAAAAAATATGATAAGTTAAATCAATAATATGGATTTAACAACGATATTTTTAATTTTAATAGTGGCGGTTTTGGCAGCAACTGTTTTCTTGCTGTTGAGAAGAAACCCTTCGGCAGGCTCAGGGCAAGAGAATGGCTCCTTGCTTATGCTGCAGCAGCAGCTCGGCCAAATTGCAGAAGCAGTGGATTCAAAACTTTCTGAATCAAACAAAAATGCGCAAGAGCAATTTAAGCATTCCGCGGATATTATACGAAATGTTACTGAAAAGTTAACGCGGCTTGATGAAACAAACAAACAAGTTGTTGGGTTTGCAGACCAATTAAAAAACCTGCAGGATATTTTGAAAAATCCAAAGCAGAGGGGAGTGCTGGGCGAGTATTATTTGGAAACCGTGCTAAAAAATGTTCTGCCTCCTGGTTCTTATCAAATGCAGTATTCCTTTTCAAACGGAGAAATAGTTGATGCGGTTGTTTTTGTGGACCAGGCCGCGCAGGCGGGTAAAAGAATAATTCCCATTGATTCAAAGTTTTCTTTAGAAAACTACAACAGAATGCTGCAGACCAATGACGCTGTTGAGAAAAAAAGATTAGAAACTGCGTTTATTAATGATTTGAAGCTAAGGATTGATGAAACCTCAAAATATGTAAGGCCAGAGGAAAAAACAATGGACTTCGCCTTTATGTTTATACCCTCTGAAGCTGTATATTATGATTTGCTTATAAACAAAGTGGGAGCTATTGCAGAAGACACAAACAACCTGATTTATTATGCAGGAAAGAAAAAGGTTGTTGTTGTGTCTCCCACGTCATTTTTAGCTTATCTGCAAACAGTTCTGCAGGGGCTGCGAAATCAAAAGATATCAGAGCAGGCAAATCAAATAATCAAAGAAGTGGAAAGACTGGGAAAACATTTGTTTACGTATTCAGAACATATGAAGCGTTTAGGACAGCATTTAGATACAACGGTTTCCAGCTATAACAAAGCAGGTAAGGAACTGGAAAAAATAGACAAAGATGTGGTAAAACTTACAGCAGGGGAGTCAAAGATAGAAATTGACGAGGTCGAGCGTCCTGCGCTTGACGAATGAGATATTTTTTGCTAAACTAAAAAATTATATCACTTCGGCGAAATTAAATTTTTTTGCACGCCTCGCCCACGGCCAGCCCGAACAAAAAAATTTTAATTTCGCCTCGCTTTATTTATTATGTTGGCAGTTATAAAAACCGGGGGAAAACAATATTTAGTCCAGCCCGGAGATAAAATAAAAGTGGAGAAACTAGATAAAAAAGAGGGGGAAGAGTTTTCCTTTTCTGACGTTTTGTTAGTTGAAAAGAGTAAAAAAATTGAAATTGGAAACCCTTTGGTAAAAGATGCTAAAGTTGAGGCAAGGGTTTTGAAACATGGCAGGGGAGATAAAATAATCGTATTTAAATACAAACCAAAGAAAAGGTACAGCAGAAAAATCGGCCACCGACAGCCCTACACAGAAATAGAAATCACAGGCATTAAAAATTAAAATAAAAAATTGAAAACCCGCGACAAGCGGGTTTTTAGTTGCAGGATATTCTTATTGTGCGACAGAAGTATTGACATTGTCTTTGATGAGAGTAGAATTATAAAAAATGTGTTCGTTTCGATTTTCTGTTCATCAGCCTAAGGAGGGTGAGGAATGAGCGGAATAGCTCCTTTACAGAGGAAAAGAACCATGGTTGTTCCCAGAAGCCTATCGCCGTACGATAGAATGTTTTTGGAAGACATTACGCCATTGGGCGGTTTCAACAATGCCCATGCTCACATTGACAGGGCAGATACTTTAGATGATAAGTATCTGCGCCACATCAACACTACGACGCTGGAAGCGAGCAGTTTGCCTTTGTCTGTTAAGCAAAACTTGACCGGGGATCTGCATCGGGGTGAAGCCTATACTGAGACAGATCTCAGGGAAAGGATGTCTAGGGTGATTGAGCGGCTGATCAGTTATGGTACGACTCGACTGACCACCTGCATTGACGTTACTCCTGATATTGGCGAAAACGGGCTTTTGGCCATGAGGGTGGCCTTAGAGCTCAAAGACAAATTCGCCGACAGAATCATAATCAGGATCGGTCCCAACCCAATCTTCGGATTCAAAGAGGGGACCGAGCGATTGAAAGTTTACCAGGAAGCGGCACAGATGTCGGATTTCCTTTCCGCCTTGCCGGAAAAAGACGACTTCGTATCGCCGCTTACTCGCGACGGCAAAGTTGGATTCCGAAAACATCTGAGGGCGGTGCTCGAGTTGGGATGCACGCTGAAAAAAGAAGTTCACGTCCACCTTGACCAGGCAAATGATCCTGAAGAGGTTGGCACCGAGACCTTGGTGGATGGTTTGCGCTGGCTCGACCAGCCGCAGATTCCAGGACATCAGGGTCCGACAGTGTGGGTGATACATATGATTTCTCCATCCGGGTACTACGAAAAGAGGTTCAGTAAACTGGTTGACGGATTGTTGGAGTTCAACCTTGGGGTCATCGTTTGTCCGACTGCCGCTGTTTCTATGAGGCAGTTACGTCCGATCGGTGCGCCCATCCACAATTCCATTGCCCGGGTGCTGGAATTGTGCAAAAGGAAAGTTCCTGTCCTGCTCGGCTCCGATAATATGTGTGATGTCTTCGTGCCTCAAGGCGATGGGGATATGCTCACGGAAATCAAGGTTGCCGGTCATGCTGTAAGGTTTGCTATACCCCATGTGTGGGCGAAGCTTGCCGCTGGCGTTCCGCTTAATGAAGTTGACAGGGCAACAGTGGGCAGGGTGCTTTATCAAGACCGAAAGGCCTGCCAAAGCATTGATCCCAATTGGGAGCCCGCAATAGACTAGGTGCACAACTTCGAAATTTTTTTCGTTGAAGTGCGCAAGACCCATTTGGGTCTTTTTTGTTTGACAAAGATAAATAGTAGATTAATATAAAATATCAACCCGTTTAATCTGTCCTTTCACAAGGTGATTGTTGTATGAGTAAGCAAGAAACACCGAGGCAGCAATTCTGCGGTGATTTGGGCATTTTCTACGAAGGTTTGGCCGTTGTTGAAGTGCAGGGCGAATGGTTTCACATTCTGCCATCCGGCGAGCCGGCATATCCAGAACGTTATGAACGTGCCGAATACTTCCAAAATGAATTAGCCTGGGTTAAGGAAAAGGGAGGAAGGTGGAAGATGATAGACAGGTACGGCAAAGAAGTAAAGGACAAACATGCTTTACCTTCTGACCAACGGTGAGGCTTTTTTATTGATGAAATCTTGATAGAATAAAAAAATGCAAAAAGAAGTTGGGTGGCTTTTAAAAGAGAAATATCACAATAAGGCCACAAAAAATTTTTATAACGATATGAAAAGATTGGAGGCAGGCGAGCCATTAGATTATGTAGTCGGATTTACTGAGTTTTTAGGATGTAAAATTGATTTGTCAAAAAGACCTTTGATTCCTCGGCCGGAAACAGAATTTTGGGCAGAAAAAGCCATAGAAGAAATTAAGAAAAACAAACAGAAAAATATAAAATGTTTGGATATCTTCTCTGGTTCTGGTTGCATCGGAATAGCAGTTCTTAAAAATTTATTGCCTGCACGCCGAAGCCTTGGCGAAGGCGGGTGCGACTTTGCCGATGTTGATAAAAAGGCATTAAGGCAGATAAAAATAAACTGCAGAATAAACAATATTAATAAAAAAAGATATAAAATTATTCAATCGGACATTTTTAGCAATATAAAAGGAAAATATAATTATATTTTTACTAATCCACCGTATATTTCACTGAAAAATAAAAATAAAATTCAAAAATCAGTTTTAAAATATGAGCCAAAGCAAGCTTTGTTTGGCGGAAAAGACGGGCTTTTTTATATCAGAAGATTTTTGAAAGAGGCAAAAAATCACTTGAATAGGGGAGGTAGGATATATATGGAGTTTGATTCTAGCCAGAAAAAAGCAATAGAAAAATTATTTAAAAAATTTAGATGTAGCAACTTTAAATTTCATGAAGACCAATATGGTAAGTGGCGTTACGTTGTGATAAAATAATATAAATTTTGAAAATATGATTAAAATCAAAAGAAAGTGGATTATTATAGGGGTCGTTGTTTTAACAATTGTCGGGTATTTTGTTGTAAACGGCTTTTTGATGGGTATGCTCTTTGCTAAAACAATCGAAACTTATTTTCAGTTCCACCCGCTTTTTTATCTGAAGGCAGACGTAAGCTTGGGTCTTATCCTATTCAGCATAGTTTTTTCTTTTTTCGTTGGCTGCGTATCCGGATATTTTCCAGCAAGGGCAGCCGCAAAAATGAAACCAGTTGACGCTTTGAGATATGAATAGTTTATGTTAAAATTAATGAAATTTTTATTCTCTTTATTTTTTACCATTCTGTTGGGAATTGGAATTTTCGGTTTGGCAAACCAAGCCAAAGCCGAAACTCCCGGAGTTGACTGGGAGGCCTTGTCTTCTCAAGTAAACACCGGCCTTAAATTCGGAAGTACTGTTGCCCACCGTTTTGCTTATGGAAACAATACCATGGTAGTGGTAGGAGAGAGCGGCAAAGCTTCTTATTCCTCTGATGGTATTACCTGGACAGCCTTGACCCCGGGAACAGATACAGGCATTAAATTCGGAACTACTGCTGCCTATTCTGTTGCTTATGGAAACAATACCTGGGTAGCGGTAGGAGCCAGCGGAAAGGCCTCTTATTCCTCTGACGGAATTACCTGGACAGCTTTAACTCCAGGAACAGGCACAGGCATTAAATTCGGAACCACTACTGTCAATTCTGTTGCTTATGGAAACAATACCTGGGTAGCGGTAGGAGCCAGCGGCAAAGCCTCTTATTCCTCTGATGGCATTAGTTGGACAGCCTTGACCCCAGGAACAGGCACAGGCATTAAATTCGGAACCACTACTGCTTATTCTGTTGCTTATGGAAACAATATGTGGGTAGCGGTGGGAGCCAGCGGTAAAGCTTCTTATTCCTCTGATGGTATTACCTGGACAGCCTTGACCCCAGGAACAGGCACAGGCATTAAATTCGGAACTATTTGGGCCAATTCTGTTGCTTATGGAAACAATACCTGGGTAGCGGTGGGAGATAGCGGTTATGCTTCTTATTCCTCTGACGGAATTACCTGGACAGCCTTGACCCCGGGAACAGACACCGGCATTAAGTTCGGAATTGTTGATTATGTCAATTCTGTTGCTTATGGAAACAATACCTGGGTAGCGGTAGGGGCTAGCGGAAAGGCTTCTTACTCCTCTGACGCTATTACCTGGACAGCTTTAACTCCAGGAACAGGCACAGGCATTAAGTTCGGAACTACTACTGCCTATTCTGTTGCTTATGGAAACAATATTTGGATAGTGCTAGGAGATAGCGGCGCAGCTTCTTCTTCCTCTGATGGTATTACCTGGACGAGTTTAACTCCAGGCACAGGCACAGGCACTAAATTTGGAGCTAGCGTTATCCGGTCTGTTGCTTATGGAAACAATACCTGGGTAGCGGTAGGAGATAGTGGTTATGCCTCTTATTCCTCTGATGGCATTAGTTGGACAGCCTTGACCCCGGGAACAGACACCGGCATTAAATTCGGAACTAGCGTTATCCGGTCTGTTTCTTACGGAAACAATATGCGGGTAGCGGCAGGAGCCAGCGGCAAAGCCTCTTATTCCTCTGATGGTATTACCTGGACAGCCTTGACCCCGGGAGTAAATACAGGCATTAAATTCGGAACTAGTGCCGCCTATTCTGTTGCTTATGGAAACAATACATGGGCAGCGGTAGGAGATAGTGGTTATGCCTCTTATTCCTCTGATGGTATTACCTGGACAGCCTTGACCCCGGGAACAGATACAGGCATTAAATTCGGAGATACTACTGCCAATTCCGTTGCTTATGGAAACAATATCTGGGTAGCGGTAGGAGATGGCGGTAAGGCCTCTTATTCTTCTGACGCTATTACCTGGACAGCCTTGACCCCGGGAACAGACACCGGCATTAAATTCGGAACTAGTGCCGCCAATTCCGTTGCTTATGGAAACAATATCTGGGTAGCGGTAGGAGCCAGCGGCAAAGCTTCTTATTCCTCTGATGGCATTAGTTGGACAGCCTTGACCCCGGGAGTAAATACAGGCATTAAATTCGGAACCACTGTTATCCGGTCTGTTGCTTACGGAAACAACACCTGGGTAGTGGTAGGAGATAGTGGTTATGCCTCTTATTCCTCTGATGGTATTACCTGGACAGCTTTAACTCCGGGAATAGGCACGGGCATTAAGTTCGGAATTGGCGATGCCTATTCTGTTGCTTTTGGAAACTATAGCTGGGTAGCGGCAGGAGATGGTGGCGCAGCTTCTTATTCTTATTGGTTTAGCAGACGAAAACGTCTAACCGGTCCGTATTCACACGACACCGTTGCTCCCACCAATGTTAGCATTTCCTCAATCACCGTTGACTCAACTTCTCAACTAACAATATTAGCCGCCACAGCAACTGACGCAGGTTCGGGTTTGAGCGCAACTCCTTATTGGTTTTCAGAAACAACAGGACACAGCGGAGCTTCTTCTTCAACTGCCTGGCAAACTTCTATCACATTCGTAGACACAGATTTAACCTGCGGCACGAGTTATACCTATAAAGTCAAAGCAAGAGATGCGCAAGGCAACGAGTCTAATTATTCTTCTGTTGTTTCAGGCACTACAACAGGCTGCGGCGGAGGCGGTGTTTTGCCCCCGGCAGTATTTCTGCCGTCAGTAGCTCCAGCCCAAGGCTTCAGTATTTTAATCAACAACGGAGCAGAAGAAACCCAATCAGAAACAGTCGCCCTGACCTTGAAAGGGGGCTCTGACACAAATAATATGGCGGTTTCCAACGATCCTGATTTTACAAACGCCATACAGGAACCCTATTTGCAGACAAAATCTTGGACACTCACAGGAGGCGAAGGGCAAAAGACCGTGTATGTGAAATTTTACAACAAATGGGGGCAATCTTCAGAAATTGTCCAAGACGCTATTTCTTACACAAATTCACCCTCCCAAATTTTGCCACAGCAAAACTTGGGAGGGCAAGCTATGACCCCACAACAAAGAACAACGCTTATCGCGCAAATCAAACAACAGCTCATCTCACTTATTACTCAAGTTATTCAGATGCTTACTTTGCAGATAAGCCAGATGCAAAAATAAAAAGATTGTGTGTCGTATTGACGCTTTGAGATATGAATAGTTTATGTTAAAATTAATGAAAACTATTTAATTTTAAAAAATATGAAATTTAATAAATCTTCGGGGCAAGTTTCAAGATTGCTTTTGGTTTTAGCAATCATTGTTTTGGTTGCCGTAATTATTACTTTTTTAATTATGAAAATGGCGACTCCGCCCCCAAAACCGCCCGCAAGCGCAGAGCCAACCGTGCCTTTGCCGGTTTATGAGCAGACGCTTGGTAATATACGATTTGTTTTTCAGTCAGCCAGAGACAGGGGCGATACTTTGAGAGCATCTGAGACTAAAAATCCAGGGTCTTGGCAGAAAGATTTGACTACGACAGAAAGGTTTATTATGATAACCATTGGCGCGCAAAACAAAGGCAAAGAAAATATAGCTGAGAGGTCTTGGGATATTGAAAATATAATTGATTCTGAAGGAAGAAACTTTGTTCCTCTTGAGGGATATACAGTTGACCAGTGGCTTCCTGAACAGAATTTGTGCAGCACGTTGTTAAAGCCGGAGTTTGACCCAACCCCCTGCACTAAAATATATGAAGTATCAAAAAAATCCACAGGATTAAAGATAAGAGTTATAACCGGCAAAGACAACACTGCCAACAATTTTTCTTCTAAAAAACTTGACGAAGCGTTGATTGATTTAATAGTTAAATAGTAAAAAAATGGCAGACCAAGATAAAAAAGAAGAAATAAAAGGGCCAGAGAGGCAAATTTCAGGACCCAAAGGGTACCCCGAGCAGAGAATAGAGCTTAAAAAAGAAGGAGAACCTGCAGTAGAAAAAAAAGAAATTTCACAGGATGAGAAAATTATTGCCAATGAATTGAGAAGAGAAATAGAAATGATGGAGCTGGACGATAATTTAAAAGCCCAGGCGGAAGAAAAAGCAAAAAAGATTCAATTTTTGGGCGAGAAAGAAAAAATTGAGCACTTGCTGAAAATTGCCAGAGAAAAAGGAGTTGTTTTTGCTATAAAGGTTGCTAAAGAAATGAAAGACCCCCATATTTTGGATATTCTTCACGATATTTTAGCAAAAGAAGGATATTACAAAGATTTTGCAAGGTAAAATTATCTAATTATAACGGAAACAAAAATAATTTTTTTTCCGCCAATTATAAAATCATTCAGATGTCAATTATTATTCCCGGCCTCATTTTAGTTTTTTTGCTGATAGCGTTGGCTTTTGTTATGGCTTTGCGTGCTGAAACAAATGAAAAAAACTCTGTCTTTGGCGGGTTAGATATGGTTTTGTTTTTGGTAATGATGCCCAAAAACCCTTCTAAAAAAGAAGGAGATGGAGCTAAAGAAGAAAAAACGCTTATTTCTCAGATGGAGCAGGTGCTCTCTAATTTTTTGTATTTAAAAAAGCCAAAAATGTTTCAAACTCCGCCGTGCGTGGCTTTTGAAATTGCTTCACAAATAGGCGGTTCGGACATTTCTTTTTATGTGGCAGTTCCCAAGTATTTGGAGAGCGTTTTTGAAAAATATGTGCAGGGCGTTTATCCTTCAGCTGTAGTGGACAAGGTTCCGCAGGACTATACGATTTTTGAACCTCAGGGAGCTACGGCCGGAGCTTATTTAAAATTATCAGAAAACCCTTTGTTTCCCATAAGCACTTATCAGATATTAGAAAAAGACCCCTTATCTTTGATAACCAATAATTTAAGCAAGATAGGGGTTAATGAGGGAGCTGCTGTGCAGGTGATAGTCAGGCCTTTATCAAAGTTAAATTTAAGAAAGAAAGGCGAAAAAGCTTTGAAGAAAATTAGGGAGGGAAAATCCGTAAGAGCGGCTGCGGCAACTGCGTTTCAGCCAGTAATAATGGATTTGTTTGACGAAATGTCAAAAGCGTCTGATAATTCTCAGAAAAAAGAGATGCCTTCTCCCATTAAAGGAAAAGAGCAAGGCTTTGACCAAAAGAGTTACGACGCCATACAAAGCAAAATACAAAAACAGCCCTTTGAAGCGAATATAAGGGTTTTAGCGTCAGCTCAATCAGGGGGCAGGGCTGAAGAAATTTTACAGCATTTAATCTCGGCTTTCAGCCAGTTTTCAATGTCGGCTATAAACAGCTTAGAACCCAAAGAGGTTTATAAAAGAGAATTAAGAAAACTGGTTTACGATTTTAGTTTCAGAAACTTTAATCCCAGCCAGACAAACATTCTGAACCTAGAGGAGTTAGCAAGTATTTACCATTTTCCAACGCATTTTATTGAAACTCCGTACATTAAAGCCGCAAAGTCGGGCGTGGCGGCTCCGCCATCTGACTTACCGGATAAGGGAGTTAACTTGGTCGGCCGAGTTTTATTTCGTGGCGAGGAAAAGAAAATCTTTTTTGCATCAAGAGAAGACCGAAGACGCCATTTTTATGTAATAGGGCAAACAGGCACTGGTAAATCTTCGTTACTGCGAGAAATGATACGGCAGGATATTGAAAATAACGAGGGCGTGGCAGTGATTGACCCTCATGGTGAATTAGTTGACCAAGTCTTAGCTTATGTGCCCAAAAATAGAATAGACGACTTGGTTTTATTTGAGCCCTTTGACATGGAGAGACCTTGCGGATTAAATATGTTAGAGTATGATACGCCAGAGCAAAAGGATTTTGCAGTGCAGGAAATGATTGCAATCTTTTATAAACTATTCCCGCCCGAAATCATAGGGCCTATGTTTGAGCACTATATGAGAAACGCCATGTTGGCTTTGATGGCAGATAAAGATAATCCCGGCACTTTAGTGGAAATTCCTAAAATGTTTACAGACCCCGCATTTTTACAGCAGAGAATAGCAAAAGTTTCAGACCCTATTGTCAGAAACTTTTGGCTGAAAGAGTGGCAGCAGACAACAGGCAACACAAGGTCTGATATGTTAGGATATGTGGTTTCTAAGGTCGGCAGGTTTATTGAAAACGAAATGATGAGAAATATTATAGGACAATCGCATTCCGGATTTGATTTATCAGAAGTAATGGACAAGGGCAAAATATTTTTGGCTAATTTGTCTAAGGGTTTAACGGGCGAAGTAAACAGCTCTTTGTTGGGTTTAATATTAGTTTCTAAAATGCAAATGGCCGCCATGAGGCGGGCAAGAATTTCAGAAGAGCAGAGAAAAGATTTTTATCTTTATGTTGACGAGTTCCAAAATTTTACAACAGACAGCGTGGCCACCATACTTTCTGAAGCTAGAAAGTACAAGCTGAATTTAATAATAGCCCATCAGTATATGCCCCAGTTAAAGCAGGAAATAAGGGATGCTGTGTTGGGTAACGTTGGCACAATCGGCGCTTTTCGCATTGGAGCTGAAGATGCGGAGTTTTTAGAAAAACAATTTGAGCCTTCTTTTTCCAGGTTTGACCTTGTGAACTTAGACAATTTTACTTTAATAATGAAAATGATGCTCAATAATAGAATCTCAACTCCTTTTAAGATGGAAACTATAATGCCTAAGAAAGGCAAGCCGGAAATTGTTGAAGCAATTAAAAAAATATCTAAATTAAAATACTCAAAACCAAAAGCCATAGTTGAGGCAGAAATCATCCAGAGGTCATTTGTGGAATTTCCGCTTTTAAATTAGATTCGTCTGACGTACTCTCCGGTTTCGGTGTTGACTTCAATTGTGTCGCCCTCTTCCACAAACAAAGGAACCTGTATTTCAGCGCCAGATTCCAATATGGCTGACTTTGTTCCGCCCTGGGCTCTGTCGCCCTTGACTCCGGGAGCTGATTCTCTTACCTTTAATTGCACTTTGATTGGCAGAACAAAGTTGATTATTTTTTCGTTAAAAACAATACCCGTAACAATTTCATTCGGCTTTAAATATTTTGCCTGAGTTCCAATTTGAGATTCAGTAAAGAAAAATCTTTTTGATGGGTTATTTATTTCGCAAAAATAATATTGACCCTTGCTTTGGTAAATAAATTTGATATCCTTTTTTTCTAATTCTGCTTCTTGAAAAATATCTCCTTGCTGGAAATTCTTTTCTTGAACCCTGCCGTCTAACAAGTTTCGTATCTTGCTCTGTATTACAGGGCGTCTTTGAGCCATTTTTATGGCTGACGCCTCTAAAACTTCCCAAGGCTGGCCTTCAAAAATAAATTGTACTCCCTTTTTTAAATCTGTATGTGAAAGCATAATTTTAAACCGGACAAAAATGAAAATATTTTTTGTTCGGGTTGGCTGTGGGCGAGGCGT